>Ga0164310_10000904_pt1 | contig 16400 bp, 14 predicted proteins | sample GuaBasSedimGuay1_FD_121795 | JGI IMG/M metagenome (GOLD analysis project Ga0164310, IMG submission 121795) | Subseafloor sediment microbial communities from Guaymas Basin, Gulf of California, Mexico - Guay1, Core 4569-9, 0-3 cm | ecosystem: Environmental > Aquatic > Marine > Hydrothermal vents... | reverse complement strand
GTGTATGCTGGACGGGGCAGCGACCTGGTGGAGGCTGATCTAAGCCACGAAGAGACCAGACGGGTTGTGGATCTCATCATTGATAGGACCAAAGAGCTTCATGACAAGGGTATAGCGGTTGAGGTGCTCACAGTGGACAACCATGCCGATGGCCCCTACCTCTATTTAAGAATGAAACGAGAAGGCAATCCCAGGGCCCAAGAGGTCCTTGAACTACTTAGAATGAATGAAGGGAATAACTCGGGTCGGGGCATTGGGTGTGTGAGCTGGGATGGATCGGTCCATGCTGATCAGTTCTGGAGACATTACAGCTTCGGAAACGTGAGGGAGAGGCCCTTTAGCGAAATCTGGAAAGACCTCTCTAACCCACTTATGGCCCAATTGAAAGAAAAAAAGAAACATGTAAAGGGCCGTTGCGCCCGTTGTGCCTGGCTGGACATATGCGGGGGGAATTTCAGGGTAAGGGCCGAGGCGGTAACCGGAGATATATGGGCCCCTGACCCCGCCTGTTACCTGACCGATGAGGAGATCAGTAAGTCTAACCTGTAACGGAGGCCTTGAGATGATCATACGACCCAGGAGGCTCAGGAGGACAAAGGTCTTGAGGGAAATGGTTAGGGAAACCACTCTTTCGCCAAAAGACCTTATTTATCCCTTGTTTGTCAAACCTGGTAAAGGAATAAAAGATCCCATCCCTTCCATGCCAGGGCAATTTCAGTTTTCCGTGGACCGTGTTGCCCATGAGGCCAGAGAGGCCTGGGACTTGGGGATCCCCGCAGTTATTTTGTTTGGTATTCCGGATAAGAAGGATCCTGTTGGTAGCCGTTCTTGGGCCTCTGACGGCGTGGTGCAGCAGGCCGTTTCTGCGATAAAGGAAAAATTGCCCGATATGCTTATTATCACGGATGTATGCATGTGCGAATATACGGATCACGGCCACTGCGGCGTGATTAAGGATGGGGATGTGGATAACGACGCCACCTTGGAACTGCTTGCTAGGCAGGCTGTGTCCCATGCCAAGGCAGGCGCTGATCTGGTTGCCCCATCAGACATGATGGACGGTAGGGTAGCTGCGATTCGTAAGGCCCTTGACCAGGAGGGGTTCAAGGACATTGGGATTCTTTCCTATGCAGTAAAGTACGCCTCTGCATTTTATGGCCCTTTTAGGGATGCGGCTGATTCGGCACCCCAGTTCGGAGACCGATCCACCTACCAAATGGATCCAGCCAATGCATTGGAGGCCATAAAGGAGGCTGAATTGGATCTGGAAGAGGGGGCGGATATCATTATGGTCAAACCTGCCATGGCATACCTTGATATCGTGAGGGCCGTCCGGGAGGTTTGCCTGAACCCTGTGGCTGCCTATAACGTAAGCGGGGAATATGCCATGGTGAAGGCTGCCGAAGAAAAGGGGTGGATTGATGGAAAAAGGGTCATGATGGAAATGCTTACTGCCATAAAAAGGGCAGGGGCTGACCTTATTCTCACCTATTTTGCCAAAGAGGCGGCCATGGCATTGGGTTAAGACAGGGCCTCAAGGTATGGACATGACATCTCATCCAGCACATATGCACTCGGTAAAGTCCAATCAATTGCGTCTGGTGGCCTGGGAAGTGACCCGGAGCTGCAACCTGAACTGCGTCCATTGCAGGGCCGCGGCAGAAAAAGGCCCATACCCTGGGGAACTGGACACTGAAAGATGCCTCCAGATCTTGGATGAGATTGCCCTTGTGGGTAAACCGATAGTGATCCTTACCGGAGGAGAGCCGCTTCTAAGGGGAGACATCTTCAAACTGGCCGAAGAGGGAACTGAAAAGGGCCTGCGCATGGTCATGGCCACCAACGGCACACTTTTGACCGAATTCCTGGTAAGGAGGATGAAGGATGCTGGAATAAAAAGGGTTAGCATTTCCATAGACGGAGCCACCGCGTCTCAGCACGATGCCTTCAGGAAGGTGGATGGGGCCTTTGATGCGGCCATGTCTGGTATTGAACTGCTCAGGAAGGAGGCGATGCCTTTCCAGATCAATACCACTGTAACACGGCACAATGTGAACCAGATTGATGAGATTATGGAACTGGCCGTTGGCCTTGGAGCAGTGGCCCATCATTTATTCTTACTTGTACCAACGGGTAGGGCAAGAGAGTTGGCAGACCAGGAGGTGGACGCAGAAGAATATGAAAGGCTTTTGCGCTGGTTTTATCACATGAGAGACAAGGTGCCCTTATACCTAAAGGCCACCTGTGCGCCCCAATACTATCGGATATTGCGACAGGAGGCCCATGCCAAAGGAGAAAGAGTAGATTTCCAAACCTATGGGCTTGATGCAGTAACAAGGGGATGCTTGGGTGGGACATCCTTCTGTTTTATTTCCCATGATGGCGTAGTCCAGCCATGCGGCTATTTGGAACTAAATTGTGGGGACGTCAAGCAGGATCCTTTCCATAAGGTTTGGAACGAATCCCCCATATTTGCTCAGCTGCGGGATTACTCCAATTACAAGGGAAAGTGTGGACAGTGTGAATATATCAGGGTGTGCGGGGGATGTAGGGCAAGGGCATATGAGGCCACCGGGGACTTTTTGGCCGAAGAACCCCTTTGTTCCTATCAACCCAAGAAGGGGATGAGGCATGGATGAGATCGATAAACAGATACTCAATGAGATCCAGTCCCATTTTCCTATTGCCAAAAGGCCATACCAGATTGTAGGGGAGAGGCTGGGATTATCGGAGTCAGAGGTTCTGGAAAGGGTTAAGAGGCTTAAGAAAAAAGGGGTTATTCGCAGGATAGGCGGCAATTTTCATTCCCACCGGTTGGATTTTACTAGCACCCTATGTGCCGCAAAAGTGCCTGAAGAAAAACTCAAACTGTTCGTTGATACAGTGAACAGCTACCCAGGAGTGACGCATAATTATTTAAGGAATCACCCCTATAATGTATGGTTTACATTTATTGCTGAGGATATGGATTTTATCAAGCAGGCCTTGAGGGAAATATCAGAGAAGACAGGGGTAAAGGAAATCTTAAACCTGCCTGCGGTCAAGATGTTCAAGATCAAGGTTCATTTTGACGTATAACCGCCCGGTGTAAGCGAAGTATTTAACCCAGATTATGCGCGAACGCCAACCAAATCGGTTTAAGGCAATGCCTGCCTGCCAGAGCCTAGGCGCAGGCAGGCAGGCGAAGGGAGAAATCTTAAGATTTCTCGTCGCCAAGGCTCCTCCCCGCCTGCGCCGGTGTCGTGGTGGGCAGGGAAATGACATGACTGCCATCCCTTCAAAGTGAGTGCCTGATACGCCGCTTAAGGGATATCCCATTACCCTTCACCAAACAGGTGCTCTCAAAACAGTGTAACATGTTGCCTCACAAGTCAATTCGAAGATTGGCGCATAATCCGGGTTTAACTCTCCCTTGGATGGACTTGTCTGCTGTTACATACCTCAATTCACACCCATAGTGACCCCAAGAAAATCAGTCCAAACCACTACTTGCTGGTCCTGTTCCCAAAGGAATTATGCAAAAATCGAAAAAAGCCTTGACAAATGATTAGTTAGTCCATAAAAATTTAGGCATGCCAAAATTAAGAATGCATCATGGAGGTATCAGATGACAGCTGTAGCCACCTTGACGGCCAGCTTAGAGGACTACTTGGAGGCCATTTTTCACATCATTGCTGAGAAGCAGGCCGTCAGACCCAAAGATATTGCCAGGCGCCTCAAGGTGAGTAACGCTTCGGTGACAGGGGCACTGCGCTCCCTTGCCCAAAAGAAGCTGATCAATTACGCCCCATATGATGTAATCACCTTGACACCAAATGGGAAGGCCGCTGCAAAGGATGTGATCCGGCGACATGAGGTCTTGCGGGATTTTTTCGTAAATGTCTTGGCGGTGGATGAGTCTGATGCAGATAAGGCAGCATGCCAGATGGAACACTGCATCCCAAAGGGCATCCTGGAACGATTCATACAGTTCGCAGAGTTTGTTGAAGTGTGCCCTCGGGGTGGGTCTAAGTGGATTGCCGGGTTTGCCCACTATTGTGACCGTGATCGGGCACAGGATAACTGTGAAAGGTGTATTTCGCTAACCCTTGAAGAGGTGAGAAGAAAGAGAAAGAAAGGGAGTAGGGAAAAAATGACAAGCTCGAAGCTGAAAGATTTGAGACCAGGGCAAAAGGGTAAGGTGGTAAAGATAAAAAGCCGCGGGTCGACCAACAAACGGATTGTAGAGATGGGTGTAACCCCAGGGGCGGTTGTGGAAGTGGAACGAGTGGCCCCACTTGGTGACCCAATTGATATCAAAGTGAAAGGATATCATCTTTCCCTACGGAAAGAGGAAGCAGACAGGATAGAGGTTGAAGTCCTTTGATTCGCAGTCAAATATCCTATGGGGGTAAGGGCGATGCCATTGGCAATCGTTGAAGCTGGCAGGCGGGTGCGACTCGTTGCAATAAAGGCAGGCCGCGGGCTTCAAGGCAGACTGGCAAGCATGGGATTGGTTCCCGGGGTTGAGATAGAGGTGCTCCAGAATTCACTTAATGGACCATGTATTGTTTCGCTTAAAGGGAGCCGAATAATACTGGGGCGCGGAATGGCTTATAAGATCGTGGTCACATAATTTTTTTGCCAGGAACTTTAGGTATACCTAAAAAACTAAGGTATTACAAAGAATAGTAGGAGGATTTAGAGGCCCTATGAAACCAAAGATTACAGTAGCACTTGCAGGAAATCCCAATTCTGGGAAGACCACCATATTCAATAACCTAACGGGGGCTCGCCAGCATGTGGGGAACTACCCCGGTGTCACTGTGGAGCGCAAGGAGGGCGTTCGGCTGCATGGTGACCTTGAAATACATATTGTGGATCTGCCCGGAACCTATAGCCTGACCGCCTATTCTGCGGAGGAGTTGGTAGCCAGGAATTTCATTATCGATGAGAAGCCTGATGTGGTGGTGGATATCATCGATGCATCGAAGCTTGAAAGAAATCTTTACCTGGCTGTGCAACTCATGGAACTGGAGGTCCCTCTTGTATTGGCCTTCAATATGAGTGATATGGCCAAAGCTCGGGGGTATGAGTTTGACATCAAGAAGCTGTCTAAATTCTTCGGTGCCCCTATTGTGGAGACGATCGGACACAAGGGTACAGGAATGAATGAGCTTCTTGAAGCCATTGCCTCCCTATGCCAGGAAGAGGGGGCCTGATCCCAACACCGATCAGGGATTACCGGGCCCAGATGATATATCACCCAAGCCAAGCATTCGAGGAGTCTGGATACAAAAGCCGGTGATTCGCTATGGTAGGGAGATCGAAGAAGAGATTTCCATAATAGAATCCCTGATCAAGAAAAATGGTGTTGTACCTCACAAATATAATCCACGATGGTTTGCTCTCAAGCTTCTGGAAAACGATAAGGAGATAAGGGCCAAGATCAATTCTCCTCAGATCAATAAGCAAGTCGAGAAAAGTATTTCACATATTAGAGAGTTGGTTGGGGAGTACCCTGAGACCGCCATTGCCGCTGCCCGCTATGGATTCATATCCGGTGCATGCCAGGAATGTGTGCGCTCCACTATTGAGATCCGGCACACAATATCGGACAGGATAGATTCAGTATTGACAAACCGGATCCTTGGGCTGCCTATTTTCCTGGGATTAATGTATCTGGTTTTCTATTTGACCTTTACCATCGGTGATCCGCCCATGGGGTGGATCGAAAGTTTTTTCGGATGGTTAGCTGATCTCATATCTGGATGGTGGGCACAAGGATCAGAAAGCCTATTAAAGTCACTTATTGTTGATGGCATCATAGGCGGTGTGGGCGGGGTGATAGTCTTCCTTCCCAACATATTGCTATTATTTCTTGCCATAGCAATCCTGGAAGATTCTGGTTACATGGCACGGGCTGCCTTTATCATGGACCGGGTAATGCATAAACTTGGCCTTCATGGTAAGAGCTTCATCCCCATGTTGGTCGGCTTCGGGTGTTCTGTTCCGGCAATCATGGCCACCAGGACACTGGAAAATCGCAGAGACAGGCTGACCACAATGCTTGTGATCCCGCTCATGAGCTGTGGCGCCAGATTGCCGATTTATTCGCTTATTATCCCGGCATTTTTTCCTCAACCGTGGCATGCCCCCATGCTCTGGATAATTTACGTCATTGGCATCATGCTTGCCGTTGTAAGCGCTAAACTTTTGCGCAGCACCATATTGAAGGGAGAGTCGGTTCCCTTTGTTATGGAACTGCCGCCGTATCGGATGCCTACCCTTAAGGGCGTTCTGATTCATATGTGGGAACGAGGATGGCTGTTTGTCAAAAAGGCAGGGACCATTATCCTCGGCATATCAGTTCTCCTCTGGATTGCAACCACATTTCCAGGCTTGCCGGACAATTTAAAAGAACATTTCAATAATGAAAGAAACAGGGTCCGTATCAGCAACCTAACAGAAGAAGACAAAGCTGATCAACTTAACGCCATTGCCAATGAAGAGGCGGAGGTAACTCTGGAGTACAGCATCGCAGGCCGAATCGGGCATGCCCTTGAACCCGTGTTCAAGCCGCTAGGGTTCGACTGGAAATTGGTGACCCCAGTCATAGGTGCAATTGCCGCCAAAGAGGTATTTGTGGCCCAGTTAGGGGTCATTTACTCTGTGGGCGAGGCGGACGAAGAGTCCGAATTCCTCAGGAGCAAACTCCAGGTAAGGTACACGCCGCTGACAGGCTTCTGCATCATGCTTTTTATGCTGGTGGTGGCTCCATGCCTTGCTACCTTTGCCATTACAAAAAGTGAGAGCGGCTCCTGGAAATGGGCATTCCTGCAGTTTGGTGGGCTTACTGTGCTGGCCTGGATCCTTACAGCAACCGTTTATCAGGCGGGGAGCTTCCTTGGTATCGGGATCGATTAGGATGTGACAGTGTGGAAAAATAATTATTATCCTTTATTTCACTTTATTTCAGGGCTACCTTTTCTTTCTACCCTTGGACTCTAGCTCCTCATCATCCCTAAATGCATCCTTGAGGAGTTTTGACTGTCTATTGAATGCCTCCCTGGGATTGTCAGGGTTTTTCATGAGCGAGATTTCCTGGGTTATCAGACGTGCAATATTCAGGATGTGTGCTTCTCGCTTTTTTGACTCCCTTTTGTATAAAGGGTGATCTCTGTTGATATAGATAATAGTTCCTTCTGTCATACATTCGGGTCCGTCCTCACCTAGGTGGTCCAGGCAGCATGTAACCCCCATATCACCAAATTTGAGCCTTCTCACAACGGCATTCGGGGTGGCAATTCGAAGGGAAGGTTTTTTCCCTTTTTTGGTCTCTATTGCTTCAGGTTCTGAAGATTCCTCAAATTGATTTTGCATTTCTTTGTCAGTTGTTTCTATGTCTTGAATTTGGGGCTCTTGAGGCTCTTCCTTTCCACCAGAGTTCTCTACCCCGGTTTCTCCCTCTCCTTCCTTTCCTGGCTCTGCAATGGGGACGACTCCAAAAGGGGAGAATTCCGGATTTCTAACAAGGGCCCGGTGTATTCGCTCTAAAGCCTCTTTCAGTGCCCGGCTGACCCTTTGGTTTTCCCTTGTTGAAGCCAATTGCTCATATGCCTTCTTCACATCAGCCATGGTCTTTTTCATGACCTTGAGAAAGGTTTTGTATTCAGGAGAATCTTCAATAAATCCGGATCGATCACTGGTCAATGGGAGAAAGTCCACGTTGATTTCTCCCCTTATCCTAGTGGCAGCTTTTCCCCAGGAGGCCATATCAAATAGCTCACGCTTAACAGTCACCCCTTTCACTTTTATTTCAATGCCCATGTCATCTTTGGATGCCTTGTAGGCCGGCAGAATAACTATTTCTCCATAGACAATTCCAAATTCAGTGCCTTCCATGACAGGTATGCGGTTGCCTTTATAGACCCGAGGCATAACCCTATAGCCATTAACGTAAACAGCAAAGTCCTTTGCTCGTATAGGTACTCCCTCGATTATCTTTTCGATTACGTCTTCGGGTTTGAATGACTTGTGGAGATTTATCAGCTTAACAGTGGTCCCATTACCCTTTTTTGGATTGGGTTGGAGCCGTGTGAGGGGTATCCGCCAAGATTTCTTCTGTTTCATCCATTTTTCCTTGTCAAAGACCACCTTTGCTGCAAAGTGCCCTTTCTGGGTTATGAGCTCAAAACGGGATGCGGCTGCTAGGCTGGCAAACTTACCAATGCCAAATTGTCCGATGCGCTGACGGGTAAACCGGGGAGAGACAGGATTTTGAAGTTTAGCGTCAGATCCGACATTAAAGTACTGCCTAAGGCCTTCCAGATCCATACCCTCGCCATTGTCGGTCACAGTAATTTCACTAGGGGCAACCGTCACATCCACACGGGTGGCATCAGCATCATAGGCATTGTTTACAAGCTCTCTGATAAGCTCGATGCTCTGCTCATAGAGCCGCTCTCCGATTGTGACAATGTGGCTTTTATCGACAGTTATGGGGACATAGTCCTGTTTTTGTCCTTTTTGTCCCATGACCCATGGCCGTCCATTCTTGAAGAAGTACTTTTTGTTCAGCAAAGAAGGAATCGTCTCATGGCGCCCTTTAGAGTATCAGACTGATATGTTTTCGTCAAATGAATAGGTTTTTCGGTAGTGTATCATATCTTGTGTCAGAGCTAGAAAAGGGGTACCTCCTAAGGGTAAGATAAAGATAACGCAAAAGAAAGGAGGCACCCCGATGAGAAGAACAGTGATTGAGAGTTTGCCACAAGCATGGGAAGTAATCCCTGCCTGAGGTCAGGCAAGAAGGAAATGAATTTATCAGAAGAGTGTGACAGTGATTATCGTGAGGCAGTGCGGCACGGGTACTGGACAGGGCAATGGAAAGCTTTCACCGAAGGGTACTAAGTAAGGGTAGATATAGGTTTTTAGTGTTTGATGGGTTTGACATTACCATTCCTCCAACTCGATACAAGTTCTCACCCTTCCTGGAAGCTTTTATTGATAGCTCTCGCTTCTCACAGAAAACAACCTCAGTCATTCGGGGAGCACGTCATAGAAGTAACGCATTGTGTCTGATCGTGTCACAATGCCGATGAGTTTTCCGTCTTTCAGTACAGGAAGTCTTCCCACATCATACTTCACCATCAGCCTTGCTGCCTCCATAATGCCCTTTTCTGGTTCTATGGAAACGATTTTTTGGGACATGAAGGCCTTTACAGGCAAAGACAACTGGGAATCATTTTTGAGCTTGCGAAAGTCCCTGCGGGAGATGATCCCCACCAGCCTGTCTCCCTCCATTACCGGCAGGCCAGTGCATCCTTTTTCTTTTAACAGATTCGCTGCCGATTGCATTGTTTCGTCAGCATTCACCGTAAAAACGGGAAAAGACATCAAATCCCTTATTCGGACAGAGCTGAACTGATTGCCACTTATTAACTCTCGTATCCAATCTTCAATTGCGTCCGGATTGGCTTCCCTCAGAAGGCATGATCCTGCACCGGGATGTCCGCCACCTCCCATGGCCCTCATAATCATGCCCATATTAAGCCCCTCAACGGCGCTCCTGCCAATGACCATGGTCCTGTTTCTTTTGGGCTCGTTGAAGATACCGAATACGGCATCCACATTCAGGATGTCACGCAACATGTCCACCACAATTGCTAGGCCCGGCGTGTGCCCTTCGATTAGCAACTTGTTGATACTCACGGTATAACCGCTCACCTTAGATCTTGTGGCGTTTTTAAGCAGCTCGAAGAGAATCTCTTTTTGTTTAGGACCATAGGCAGGTCTGAGAAAATTCTTGATAATGCCCAGGTCCCCTTTATGCTCAAGCAGGTAGCCAACGGCCTTGGCATCCCTAGCTGTGGTGGATGGAAACATGAGGCTTCCAGTATCTTCGTGTATGGCCGCCAAAAAGAGTGTAGCGTGGATAGGAGACAAGTCAATTCCTTCATGGGCCATATGCTCAATAAAAAGGGTGCATGTAGCACCTACGGGTTCCTGCCGCTCAAAGGAGGCCTTAATGTCCCCCCTCCCGTGATGGTCCCAGACATGTATGTCCTCAGGTTCATGGGCCAAAAATCGAGACCCGCCTTCTATCCTGCTCCATGAATTGGTATCCACCACTATGAGACGACGGATTCTAGAGGTAAGAGAAGATGGCGATTCTTGAAATGAGAAGACATCCTTGTGAATAGAGAGAAATGCCTTTACGTTTGCATTAAGGGCTTTGGGCAACACGGGTTTGGATTCGGGATATACCATGGAGGCGGCAACCAGCGAGGCAAGTGCATCAAAGTCGGCATTTTTGTGCGTTAAGACAATTTCCATTTTAAATTCAGCGAGTGGCTTTTTTGTCTCGCGGAGCCAGTGTCGGACAGGCGCAGCCTTATCTATACAGCATAGATCGGCTGGGAGTCTAGAAAAATGAAGTGCTATCTTGCTATTTCAGGCGGGGTGGAGGGATATTCCATAGAGAGACTAGAAGAAGCTTGCATCCTGTCCAAGGAGGCGATAAAAAGACCACATGTTTTTTGAGAAGCGGCTAGCAGAATAAAGGGAGGCAGTCAAATGGCACAGTATAGAATTCATCCCATTGTGATGGGAACAAAACTTTTTGACAAAGGTATGATGACCTATCAGCATGACTATGGGACGCCTTATGCCATACCGATTTACGCATGGTATCTGGAAGGAGGCAATAAGAAGATTTTGGTTGATACGGGGGAGATGAATCCAATTCAGTCAGAGGACAGGGAACAGAAGATTGGAGGAAAGATCTATACCTTTGAGGCGGGTTTGGAGCGCTGGGGTTTGTCACCCCTTGATATAGATATTGTCATCCATACCCATCTCCATAATGATCACTGCGAAAACGACTACAAATGCAGTAATGCGATATTTTATGTCCACCAAAAGGAGATGGAGCGGATCCACAATCCCCATCCTCTGGATTTTCGGTATTTAGAGGATTATATCGAGGATGTGGAAGAGAACGGGCAGATTGAGATCGTGACAGGGGACTGCCAGATCGTCCCAGGGATCAGTGTAGTCCATACCCCAGCCCATACAGAAGGGGGCATGAGCGTATTTGTGGATACTCCTGAGGGGAAGGCGGCTATTACTGGGTTTTGTGTAATAAAGGAGAATCTTTTTCCACCCAAAGAGATCGTGGCAATGGAAATGGATGTGATCCCACCTGGAACTCACGTAAACGTCTATGAGGCTTATGATATCTTGCAGAAGGTGAAGGCGGCAGCCGATATCCTCCTACCCCTTCATGAGCCTGAATTTGCCTCTATAGATACTATTCCATGAGTAACCCAGATAGCATCCATTGCCCACTTAGTCGCCTTGTGATTCAAAAAAGATCTTGTGGTTAACCAGGTTCATTTTTTTGATTCGACCTCTGACGGTCTTTTGGTCTCCAAAAATACCTACTAGGCGCCAGGTATCAGTGTCCACTGACTCCACTATATCCACGGATTCCATGATTAGCCGCTCTTGGCCTTGCTCTATTACATATGCACTGGCCTCACACATCGTTTATCACCTCCTTTGAGCGTAGCCATTACAGCCTGAGAAAAGAAAAAGGCCACGAACCGAGGCAAATTCCTTTATCCCAGCCTTCGTGGCCTTTTAATTCGAGTCCTACTTAGGTTTACAGAGGCACACCTTCATGATGCGCCCCTATGTATGTCCTAAACCAAAAATTTTGGGTATAAGCAATGGTGCGAGAGAGGGGAGTCGAACCCCTACGGATTGCTCCACTGGATCCTAAGTCCAGCGCGTCTACCAGTTCCGCCACTCTCGCACAAGTAAAGCAACAATATTTTGGTTTATTTTATATTTTTCTAGTTTTTTCAGTGGCCTATGTCAAGTCAAAAATGAGGGGATTGACATTAAAATTTTCCACAATGCTATATGCTATGATTGTAGCTCAAAGCTCACAAAGGCAGAGGAGGAGATAGCCCATCATATATAATATTGATATCCTATTCCTTCATTTTCTTAATTTCGCGTGCGATTTCATCCATGTCAGGATTCCCAAGCCAAGCATCACGCTCCTTGGTATAATCCCCTTGTCCTTTATCCGTATACTGGAGAAATCGCACCATGCCCACCACACCTAGATTCTCAAAGAGGGCGTTCAACCCGGCGCTCCGTATTTCCTCCATTGTCAAATCACTTGCTCTTGTTTGCATTATATTACCTCCTTAATCCACGCAAGGGGATTATCTGCTTTCACATTTATTTCATCAGAATATTGATGCAAGATCCTTAATAGCCTGTCGTCCGTCGTGAGAAAGATATCGACCTTACCACTTTCTGCACATGCTACGTGCAATGCATCAAGGTTTTTGATGCCTAGGTTTTTCAACCGTTTTGCTCTTGCCAATATTTTTTTCTCCAATCTAATATGTTCACTGGCCCTAGAAATTATGATTTGGACTTTCTTTCTTCTTTCAGGATCAGGTATTTTACTGACCTCATATAGGATACCGTCGCTATTCAGTAGTGTCCACTGCCCTTTTTCGACAAATTTTATGATAGATAGAATCGCCTCAGCTTCAAGGTGAATTCTGTCCTGAGTCTGATCATCAAACGGTCTATTCAAACAACATACATCGAGATAAATTCTCATCAGCTAAACCCTTATTTTTCTTAAGTACAGCTATGGCCATCCCTGCCCATAAATAGATTAGTAGTAATTAACTGAAAAGGGAAGTGCAAAGCAACAGCGAACAGGTCATTTCGGTACTGACTGTCAAGGTCTCAATACGCCCTCTCTCCACGTATCATATTCTGCGTCGAACCGCCTTAGCAATCCTTGATCAGCATAGCTGAAGTACCGCCCGTTACCAATTACAATGTGATCCAGGACGTTGATCTGGAGTAATTTAGCCGCCCAGACAAGCTCTCGGGTAATTCTGTGGTCTTCACTAGAAGGGGAGGGATCACCTGAGGGATGATTATGCACGAAAACAAGGGCGGCTGCCTTGAGTTCAAGGGCCGTGGACATAATCTCCCTCGGATACACGGCGCTTGCCGCCAGGGTGCCGGAAAACATATCCCTATCATCAATCAGCTCATTCTTGCGATTGAGAAAGATCACCTTGAAGACCTCCCTTTTAAGGTCCCTCATGGCATGGAAAAGATAGTCGAACACATCACGGGAATTATGAAAAAAGGGGGCCTTTGAGGCCTTGTCTTTCAAATAGCGCCTGGCCACTTGATGCACGAGGTTTAGATAGAGGGCGTTTTTGGGTCCTATTCCCTTTATTTCTTGAAGCTTCTTCGCCGGTGCGGACAGCACGGCCGAAAGACTACCAAAGCGCTTCAAGGCCTCACGTGCCTGAGGTTTAAGGTCCCCCCTGGGTGTACCTAGCGTCAAGAGGAACTCGATCACTTCTTCGTCGGAAAAGCGTTCAAGGCCCCCTTGCAGAAATTTTTCCCTGAGTCTCTGCCGGTGGCCTTTACCTCTTTGGAGCCAATCTTGTTTATCCATGATTGTCTGGGATCGTGTGGGAAAAGAAAAGGTCAAGATGTACTCATATTAACAAACACAAAGATTGCAGATCAAGTAAATAACCCTTTTCCCTGCCTGCTCCATGTCGTGGCGGGCAGGGAAATGACACTTGCCCGCCTATGGTTTGTGGAGGGCTTGCCCGTCTTAGGCGGGTTGATTTGGCATTGGAAGCAAGCTGTTTCTTAGGAGGCTCGAAATGACAGAAACGCCAAAAATCAGGTTAATACACAGCCTCATTGGGGCAGAAGGAGATCAAAGGTTGGCCACATGGAATTGTCGAGTTTAAAATTTGTAATGGAAAAAGCTAGATTTTCCATGGTAGAATATTGATACGTTTCGCCATTTACGGGTGGAGACTTCTCTCACATGAAAGAGAACCCTGTCATGACCTCTAAGGCCCTGGAAGCAAATATAGCCTGCAGTAAGGTGGATGTGGCCATTGATAGCCGCTATATGGTGCTCCAGGATGTACTGGAAAGATATCAGGGGGCGCGGCAAGGGCTTAGAAGCTTTCTTGAGGAAATCTGCCATCCCTACCGAAATTGGGGCTATATTGTTAAAGAGGCCCGTTCCTATGCCTTAAACTACCTGCATGTGCTCAAGACACATGAGAAAGGGGCTGAGGCAGCAAAGATCTATGTGGACATTTTCTTTCAGGCCCTGGAGTCTTCCAAAGACGAAGAAGTAAGAAGGAATGCCGTCGACAACCTGCTTTTTTTTATCCAGAAGATTTTGAAAGAGGCAGGAGGAGAGTTGGACCGCTTCCTGCCCATGTTGGATGGGGCCTTTGAGAAGATCAAATGTTATCCTCCTGAGACCTTCGGCCTTTTTGTGAGAAGTTTTTATCAGTTGAACCGATTGGGAAAGGTTTTCCTTCAAACCACCGGAGGAAAAGTTGACTGCCGACGGTTCAATGAGTTGCTCTTCAACTATTATGTCTATACGTATGAGTACTGGTTGGGGCAAAGTGATCCAGTCCACTGGTTCCAAAAGGAATCCGGAGTTGACTTGAAGGCCAAGGGTCTCATGGAGTTGTTCTTGCCAGTGGCCCATGAACAGCTTCAGGTCCATCGCTCAAGGCTGGAGGAAATCTGGATGGGTGGGGACGGCGATTCCTCAGTGATTTTGGAAGAAATGCTCACCCTCCCCGGATATAATCAGATCGTCGATATCTACAAGGCAATCCCGAACGCCTTGGCCCGGGCATGGAAAGAAGACGGGCAGGGAAAGTTGCTGAAATTGATATTTCTCCTGCACATCATGAACATCGAGGGTCTTTCCTCCATTCATGAAGAAGTTCTCCGGGAGATTAATCGCACGCTCACTTGGTTGATCGGTAATGAACAATTGCCTGTCATCTATCAATATCTGGGCAAGACCTTTGCCATCTTAAAGACCAGCGCTTCCAGGTTCCCTTTAACAGCCCTTCATTGCGTTCTTAACATGGGTCAAGGGGTTTACAAGACCGATGAGAGTGATCTAGTGGATTTTTTCATGGATTCTGTGGTCTCTCTGGGGTTCCAGCCACCCAGAATCCGGGGAGTGGGAGATGATTGGCAGGTAAGGTCAAACCCCTCCCATATCCAAAATATCCGAACCTGGATGGAGCTCATTGAGCTAAAACCCAAATGGTCAAAAAAGCTTTTTTCCTCCCTGATTATACATTTAGCCTTGAGCGGTGTGTTCATTAAGGATACGGACCTATTCCCTCGCGACATCACTCGTTTCCTCAACAGCGATATTAGGCCTGTTTATAATCTCACCAAACAACTCATGCGGCTCTTTCCCGCATACTTTAATGATATCGGGGCTGAGGGGGAACTGAGGGACATTTCCACGAAGATTGATGAGGTCTGCCTTCGGAAAGATCCCCTTGTCCACTTTTTGAGGAAACAGAGCCACGTGGAAAGCAGCAATCACATTATTGGACTCATGGAGGGTGTGCTGCAATTTTGGAGAACAAAGAACAAGAACGGGCTCGAAAGGTACCTACCGCCCAATATATTTCACCAGATTCGGGAACAAGGCCCCTATGTTGACGGTGTTCATGTTGTCTTGAACACCCTTTTGGAAAAGGAGGGGATCGGTAGGATCCAGGGCTTGCTCTCCATAGATGAAAAGAAGCTCAGAGAAAGGGTAAATGGCCTTCCTGGGGCATCCCGTTTGGATTACGAGCGTGTTGAAATGGCCATCGGCTTATATAAGCTCTTGTTTCAAAAATATAATCTCCAGTTTACAGAAATAGAGGGTTACTTATCCCAGCTTCAGTCCACGGGCCTGCCCGACATTGGAGAGCTAAAGGAGGCACTGGCCGAAGGGTCCAGAGAGAAAAAGCTGCTCCGCCTGCTCCGCTATCTAGGGAGATTGAAGGAGATTATTCTTTCCCCATCCGGTTATGAGGCAAAAGAGGATATTTACCGTAAGAGACACTTTACCGTGGATATTCCTTCTATGTACGGCAGCTACCACGAGCTGAAGTTCGACGCCTTGGGCCTTACCTTTAGAGTGGAATCTTTGGTCAATGTGATGTTTGAAGAGGTGGTTCAGGACTTGAATTTGGAATTCATCACCCGAGAAACCATTTCCCAGGCCTATGAGTACCTCATGCTTTTTGATCGTGCCTTGAGATTGGATGGCATAGAGTCGCTGGAGGTGGCACGTCAGCTTGATTTGTTGGCCCATTCACTGAAGATTCGAGGATTTTCCGCCACCCAGTTTCTGGATATCTTCCGGGGATTTGCTTTGGCCGTGAGCAACATTGTTCATGACTATTTCAATAACATTCATCAGAATAACCTGATGAAAATCGTGGAGCAGATTCCAAGGAAAGACATGCTCCCCAAGTATCTTAAGGGGGACCGAGACGAAGACCCTGCGCGATTTG
>Ga0164310_10000901_pt1 | contig 16426 bp, 18 predicted proteins | sample GuaBasSedimGuay1_FD_121795 | JGI IMG/M metagenome (GOLD analysis project Ga0164310, IMG submission 121795) | Subseafloor sediment microbial communities from Guaymas Basin, Gulf of California, Mexico - Guay1, Core 4569-9, 0-3 cm | ecosystem: Environmental > Aquatic > Marine > Hydrothermal vents... | reverse complement strand
CTGTAAAAATTGCCTTTTGGGACCCGGATGAGTTTTTAGCATATAAAGCCTATCAAAAGGCAAAAAATATCACAAAAAAAGTGGTGTGGGTAACACCTTCATACTCAAAGGCATTTTATTTACTGGGATTTATAGCTGTAGAACGAGGAGATTGGGACAATGCAATAAAATATATCGAGTATGGGCTCAAATTGGAGCCTGATCATCCTACATTGTTATGTGAAAAAGCCATGATCCTATCTCGCACAGGTCGCCATGAGAAAGCCTATGAGGTATTTATGAAAGCTCTAGACAGTAGATCGTGGGTATCATCCAAACTTCGTGCAAGAGCCTTGAGAGGTGCGGGAGTTGCCCTCATAGATCTGAAGAGATTAAACGAAGCTGAAGAGTTGTTAAAAAAATCGTTGAAACTTGAACCTGAAAATGAAGTTGCTAAGAATGAGCTTACATATATCGAACATTTGCGGAGTGGTGGCGTTCCAACAAACAAGTATGACTTGACCTCTGATAAAAAAGAGGGTAAGAAAGAGCAGTAAAAAAGATGTGATAGGAATTACCCACTTCTAACCTATTAGAAATGTGATCAATCGAAAGATTTATAAAGACTATATACGTATTAGGACACAGATAGAATCTAAATTCCTTTTATCCCTATTCTAAGAAGAGTATAGTTAAAAAGGAATTGAATCCTGCCTTATTATGCCGGCCCGCGGCATCAACCCTTTCGCACACAGATTGATGTAGGTTTTTTGACCTATGTCCACGTGATAACGAGAATGTTGTATCAAAAGAAAACACTTTCCATCCCAATACCATATTATTTCTTTTTTTTATCGGTGAAAACATCTACATTTGCAATTCTTCTTTCTGATTCTCGGACTATATTTTCTAACGCTTCGGCTCCTTCTTCTATTATATCTTTCTCCATATATACCGATTCAGAAGGAAGTCCAGATTCCATGAGGATGCCACCTTCGCAATCGCTACTGTACACATGGATAACTCCATTGAACTCATCTTTCTGAAGTTTTTTCATCAGTTTCCTTATGTCTATGAACTCAGTGGTGAGATTTTTATACATAGGCTCATTTTCAATAGAAAACAAGATCATCTTAACAAAGTTTTCTTTCATCTCATAAACACTGAACACTGCACCTACCCTTACAAGATCGAATACAACACTATTCTTATCCGTGATATGCACATCATGGTCAATTCTCAGTACTTTTACAACTTTGCCAGAGTTATAGAGAAGAACATCTTTACTATTTTTAAGCTTGACTTCAATAAAACCAGTGAGTTTCTTTTCTTTCATTTCGAGTATCAATTCCTCTATTCTGACATAGTTTGATTTTAGATTCTGAACTAAAGGTTTATTCTTCAGAAGAAGCATTATCACCACTCTCTCTTAAGAGATATAAGAGATCCTCTTTTTCTAAAATTTTCATCATGTATCTCTTGTCCACATTTGGGATGCCAAGATCTTTTATTATTTCTTCTCTATTTTTACCCTCCTCTCTCTCGCTTACGAGTTCATACCATTTGATTCTCAATTGAAGCTCTCCATTTTCCAGTTCTTCTACTTTGTAATCAAATGTTTCGTCGATGGATTTCAGGTTCTTTTTTCCTAACTTATTATCGTAAACGACAAAAATTAATCTACCATCCGAAAATAGCATTTCTCCTCTCTTAAGCCTGAGACTACCTGTAAAACGATCTTTTAGGAGAGAACCAACAATATCTTTTAAATTTCCTCTTCTGTATTTTACTTTCATGTTTTTCATTTTCACATTTTATTACAATGTATCTATTTAAATTTTTCGTATCTTCCTATATATACTATACAAAAAATTTTTAATCAATTCTTAATTTTCGAATTTTATAAATATTCCATCTATCTAATGTTCCACATAACAAATCGTGTCCTTCTGTTGGATTATACCGAAAGCTTTAAATACTCTTAGATTAGAAATCTCACAGAATAAAAAAAATAAGAGGTGAAATAAATGGCTATAATAGCAAAGGCTTCGGTAGATAAGCTTATTAGAAAAGCAGGTGCGGAAAGAGTTAGTGAAGACGCATCAAAGGAATTAGCGAAAATACTGGAGCAGGAGGGTATTGACCTCGCAAGAGAGGCTGTATCCCTCGCTGAACATGCAGGAAGAAAAACTGTGAAAAAAGAAGACGTTGTTCTGGCAGTAAAGAGATAAGATTCTCTTTTTTTCTTTTTTATTTTTTGAACAGAAGATATTTATTATCAACCCTATACTATTTTAATAATGAGCATTGAGAAGATCCTGACCGAAGGTGAAAAGCATAATATAGAGTTCAAATCCTATCTTAGTAGTGAACATCTTTCTAAGGAGAGGAAGCAGAGACTGGCCTCGCAGATGAAGTTTAGATTAGAGAGGGGAAACGGTACTGCATATTATATTATAGGTGTTTATGATGATGGAAATATTTGCGGTTTGTCAGAAAAGAACTTTTTGGAAACTTTAAACGTTATAAAAGAGATTGCAAAGGAAGTGGGGGCAGAAATAAAAAGAGTGGAGAGATTTGATAAAAATGGCGTTTTTGCAAGGATTACAATAGAGAATAATCATAATATGCAGAATAAAAGTCATTTAGTGATCGGAACAATAGGACATGTAGATCATGGAAAATCTACGCTTATTGGTAGCCTGATAACAGACCGGGAAGATGACGGATCAGGAAAAACTAGAATATTTCTGGATTTTCTGCCGCATGAAATAGAGAGAGGATTGACTGCCGAGATAGCTTATGCTGTTTACGGTTTTGACGAAAAAGGAAATCCAATGAAGCTCAGAAATCCGTTAAATAAGAAAGAAGTTGCTGAAGTTGTAGACAAGGCGAAAAGGTTAATTTCTTTTGTTGACTGTCCTGGGCATGCACCATGGCTCAGAACGACGATAAGGGGAATTTTAGGTCAGAAAGTTGATTATGCACTTCTTGTAATAGATGCTTCTGAAGGTGCAACCTCGATAACAAAGGAGCACATGGGGATAGCAATAGCTATGGATATGCCCATGATAATAGCTCTCACAAAGATGGACAAGGTAAACAACGAGGAATCAAAAAATGTGGAGGAAAATATAAGTATTTTGTTAAAAAAGTTAGGTAGAGTGCCTTACAAAATAAAAAATCCCAATATAAACATAGAGAATGAAAAAATTGTTCCCATAGTAAAATGTTCAGCTGTTACAAAAGAGGGATTTGATCTTTTAGATAAGCTCCTTTTTAGTCTTCCAGACAGATCCAAGAAGCCTGAAACATTGGAAAAACCGTTTTTGATGTACATAGACAAAGTTTATTCTATAAAAGGTGTGGGAACTGTAGTCACAGGAAGAGTGATGCAGGGAGTTGTAGAAAACAATAGGGATCTTTATTTAGGGCCTTTTGAAGATGGATACAGGAGAATAAGGGGACAGACAATAATGGAGCATTATCATTATCTAAATAAAGCCGAGGTTGGGGATGTTATAGGTATAGCATTGAAGAATGTAAAAAAGGAAGAGATAAGGAGGGGCATGGTACTTGCAGAGAAAGAGGGTAGAAGAATTAGAGAGTTTATAGGAGATGTTTTCATACTCTCCCATCCAACGACAATAAAGGAAGGTTATGAGCCGGTACTGCACCTGGAAACTATCTCTGAGAGTGTACGATTCGAAAAGATATATGGAAAAGAGTATCTCAGTGTGGGGGATCGTGCCAAAGTGAGGATGAGATTTAAATACAATTCATACCATATAGAAGAAGGAGAAAAATTTATTTTTAGAGAAGGAAGATCAAAAGGAATAGGAGGAGTTGAAAAAGTTCTGCAGGTGAAAAAATGGATAGAATAGTAGTGGATAAGGAGTTAAATTTATTATCCTCAGAGGATTACGTATTTGTAGGTAGAAAATCTAATGTTTTTAGGAAATACAGAGAGAAAGCAGGGATGTATGTTGGAAAAGTTGCAGAGATCCCTGAAAACAGTGATTATTTCGGAAAAAAAGTACTTGTGGATTCTATATCACCTCACGCTATATTTATCTGTGGAATGAGAGGATCAGGCAAATCCTATACTCTGGGAGTAATAGCGGAAGAGATAGCATTGAAAAATGATGCTGTTGGCGTAATAGTTATAGATCCAATGGGGATCTTCTGGTCAATGAAGCAAAAAAACAAAGTAGAATCTGAAAAATTTACTCTCGAGGAGTGGGGACTTACTCCGCAGGGTATAAAATCTGTGAAGGTTTTTATTCCAAAGGGACAGACAAAGGAGGCTCCCGAAGAAACATGGGATAAAATTTTCACGATAAGGCCATCTGAACTGACAGTCGAGGACTGGTGTCTCACTTTCGATGTTGATCGTTTCGATGTCATGGGAATACTCCTGGACAGAACTATAGAATGTCTCAAAAATGGTTATGTGACAAAAAAAGGTAAGTTTGTAGAAGGAAAAGCAAAGGATTACAGTGTAGAAGACATGATTCATGTAATAGAAAATGAAAAATCCATTCTTTCTCATGAAAAAGGATTTAAGAGTGCTACAAGAAGAGCTCTGATAGCGAGATTAAAAGGTGCAAAGAACTGGGGGATATTTGATGAGAAAGGGACAGAGCTGAAAGATCTATCGAAAAGAAGCCAGATCTCAGTTATAGACATATCATTTTTGGAGGATAACGTCAGGGCTCTTGTAGTTGGGACACTTGCAAGAAATATTTTAAATACGAGAAAGATAGTTTCTAGGCAGGAAGCCTCAGGTGTGTTATCAAGCATGATAGGGGGCATCCCAGTTACGTGGCTTCTGATCGATGAGGCACATATATTAGTTCCTGGAGGAGGAAGAAAAACGGCAGCATCTGATGCTCTGTTGGAGTATGTGAGGCAGGGGAGGCAGCCAGGCTGTTCAATAGTTCTCGCCACACAGCAGCCTTCTGCAGTGGATTCCAGAATTCTTTCTCAGACAGATATTCTCTTCTGTCATAAATTAGTATATGGTGATGATATAAACGCAGTTGTGAGAAGAATGCCATCAGAAATGCCAAGAATGTTTAAAAATAGAGAATTTATCCAGAATTTGCCAATAGGAATGGCTATTATAGGTGATAAGCAGGAAGAAACGTCAAGATCATTCTTAGTAGCTATAAGACCAAGAATTTCGCAGCATGAAGGTAGAGAGAGACAGCCTATCTTTGAGATAGATCCAGATGTCATGAAAGAAAATGTAAAAAACATAATCTGTGAGAAATATAAAAAGGAGAACAAAGATGCTCTTGAAAAGATAGTGGAGATGGTGAATGAAGATTATAATTTAAATTTTCGTCTTGAAGATATTTTACAGGAACTCAGGGAAGAGAAGAGAATAGAAGATAAAGAGGAAATAATGGCAGGCATAGAAACAAAGAAGCAAGCAATAGAAGAATTTACAGAGATCGTAGAAATTCCTAAGGAAAAGGAGATAAAACCCAAAGTGGAACCAAAATTAAAGGAACTCAATTTCAGGAAAGCTTTGGTGATCTATGGGGATGTAGATAGAGAAAAGATCTATGAGATAGCTAATAAAAACAGGAAAAAAAGACTTTTTAAAGAGGGAGAAAAACTGGATACTTGTCATAAATTATATTATCCGATATTTAGAGTTCTTTTTGATTATTTTCCAGAAAAAGGTGATTATGTCAATTTATCATGTCTTATAGATGGACTTACTGGTGAAATTCTAAGAAAAAACAAAAAAATAGGGAGAACAAGGGGCTTAAGAGATTTAATACCATTAAAAGAAGATGAAATGAACTTCATGATATATTTGATAAAAAGAGAAAATGTTACTCAGATAGAGATAAAAAATGAAATGAAACTAAATACAAATAAGATAAAATCGCTTTTAAGCTCTACAATGCAGAAGGGGCTCGTGAAAATTGATAAAAAGGGTAAGTTTGAAGAAATAAAACCTTTAGGAGATTATAAGATACTGTGGAATCCAAAAGATAAGAAGATAAACTTCGATTATGTTGTGGAAGAGGAGTTTCTGGATGTTGACACTATAATACGTGAAACGATTACAGAAAATGAGATATCAAAGGCTTTAAAGATATGGGGGAAAGCCAAAATATGGAAAATTGAGAGGCTTTATTACCCTTACTGGATCGTTTACTACAGTGGAGAAAAGCCAAGGGTGGAGGTTTTCGACGGCGTATATGGTCAGAAGGATGAGTATACAAAAAACATGATAAGGCACAGGATTTAATAGTAAGGTATTTAAATTCAGAACATAAAATAGTAGTGGGTAGGAGGGGCGATTATTACTCTTCTATTCACCACCTCCCACGAGTTCCTCCTACCCAATTTTTGAGATAAAAACGAAAGGTTTATATATCGGGAAACGATATCATAATTTGATATCATGTTAAGAGAGATATTTCTTGGTTTCATGAAGGTGCACATACTGTATCATGCCAGTAAAGATCCTGTTTACGGCGTGTGGATAATGAAAGAGCTTGAAAGACACGGATATACTGTAAGCCCTGGAACTATATATCCTACATTAAATTCCATGGAGAAAGAAGGATTATTATCGTCATATAAGGTAGTTGTGAACGGAAAAATGAGAAAATATTATAAAATCACAGATAAGGGTAAGAATATGCTTGAAGAGGCAAGAGAAAAAATAAAAGAACTCTCAGATGAGGTATTATGAGTCTCAAAGACAGTTTCATGAAGGGGATAACGCTTAACGTCATTATCCTTGGATTTGTCTCCCTTTTCACAGACCTTTCAAGTCAGATGGTTTTTCCTCTGATACCGCTTTTCCTGACAAATGTTCTCGGTGCAGGTGGCGCAGTAGTGGGATTGGTCGAAGGTGCTGCGGAGACGACGGCAAGTCTTTTAAAAGTTTTTTCAGGATACTGGTCTGATAAGATCGAGAAAAGAAAACCCTTTGTACTCATAGGATACGGGATCTCCAGCCTGACAAAACCACTGTTTGCATTCTCGTATATATGGCAGAGCGTTTTAGGGATCAGGATAGCTGAGAGAGTAGGAAAGGGTATAAGAGATGCTCCCAGAGATGTAATTGTGGCAAACTCGTGCGATGAGAATGTCAGAGGAAAAGCTTACGGAATTCACAGATTTATGGATGGCATAGGATCAATTTTTGGAGCTGTCCTGGCTTTTCTTCTTCTTCCTTTATTCGGATTCAGAAAAGTTTTTTTATTAGCTTTTATACCTTCGATAATAGCAGTATTATTGATATTATTTGTAAAAGAAAAGAAACATAAGCACATAGAGTCTAAATCTCTTGAAGTAAGTTTTAAATCCCTTACGCCACAGTTAAAATATTTTATCTGTATTGCCACAATATTTGCACTGGGAAACTTTGGGTATGCTTTTTTGCTGCTTCGTGCAATTAATTTAGGGTTAGAGTCCCAAACAGCAATTCTCTTATATATAATCTATTATATATCCTACTCTATTTTCATAATCCCTGCGGGAATGTTTTCTGATAAGATAGGAAGAAAGCGTGTAATTCTTATGGGATATGGATTGTTCGGATTAACATCTCTCGGTCTCATTTTTGTGTCGAGTCTATCACAGATCATATCATTGTTTATCTCTTACGGAATATTTTATGCTATGATCGATGGTGTTCAGAGAGCTTTTGTAGTCGATCTTTCTCCTCCATCAATAAAAGGAACAGCACTGGGAACGTTTCATACGTCCACGGGTCTGGCTGCACTGCCAGCAGGATTGATTGCAGGATTGTTGTGGGATAAGATCAGCCCGGAGACGACATTTATCTTCGGCTTTGTTATATCCATCACAGCCATAACATTATTTTTAAATCTCAAAGAATGAAGTAATTCAAAAATGGCTGAAGAAAAACTGAAATGAAACATATTTAAATCCAGAGAAAAGATATGATAATATGAAAAATACAGAGATACTTCTAAAATTTGCAAGGGAACTAAAAGATTTGGTGGATGATTTTTCTGAAGAGATGGAGATTCTGGCAAATAAAGACATAATGAAGCAAATACAGGAGAATGAAGAAGAAAGGAAAGGGGGAAACATAAAAACATTTGAGAATATTGACGACTTGAAGAAGGAACTGGGGCTATGAAATATAAACTTCAATTATCAAATAAAACGCTCAAACATTTAAAAAAATTAGATAAATATCAAAAAATAGAGATTATAAAAGTTTTTCAGCGTATCGTTGACAACCCATATATGTTCAAACCTCTGCGCTATGAATTAAAGGGGTATTATAGAGCAAGAATTGGAAGATATAGGATAATCTTCAAGATTGATAAGGACATTGTATTTATTGTGGGCATTGAGCATAGAAAGAAGGCATATTAACTAAACACTTTGCATCTTTACTTATTCATTTCATGAAAATCTGGAAAATGATATAACATTTTTATTTCTCTTGTGAACCATTTTATAATTGCTTAAACGATAATATAAAAAGTTACGTGTATCTTAAGTATTAATCTTCACATTGAAAACCAACTTTTATAAATTCTTATAGAGATTTATCTTTATGGAGATTGCTGAAATAACAGAGATCGTAGAAGAGAGTAAGGATGTAAAAACCTTTTTTGTTGATAAAAGATTCGATGCAAAGCCTGGACAGTTTGCAATGCTCTGGATTCCAGGCGTTAATGAAAAACCCATGTCCTTTTCTTACAGAAATGGATTCACGGTAAAAAAAGTTGGAGAATTTACGCAAAAGATGCATGAGCTCTGTGAAGGCGACAAAATAGGGATAAGAGGTCCGTATGGAAGCTCTTTTTCTCTTAAAAATGGAAAAATAGAGATAATTGGAGGGGGGACGGGATTATCTCCTCTAAGATTTTTAGCTGAGAGTATAAAAAGAGAAGTAAAGATTTTGCTTGGATTCAAAAATAAAAAAGAAGTATTTTTTGAAGAAGAATTTAAAAAATATGGTGAAGTCTTAGTATCAACGGACGATGGGAGTTATGGGAAAAAAGGATTCATTACGGAGTATACAGATACGAGTTTTGATTATTACTATGTGTGCGGTCCTGAGATGATGATGAAGAGATGTTCAGAGATTTTAAAATCGAAGGAAGTGGAGTATTCCCTGGAGAGATATATGAAATGCGGTGTAGGACTTTGCGGTAGCTGTGAGGTAGGGGGATATTTGGTATGCAAAGACGGACCTGTTTTTAAAGAACTTCCCGAAGGATTTGGCGAGTACAAAAGAGACAGAACAGGGAGGAGGATAAAGTTTTGATTCCTGAAAAAATAATGAATTTCTGGAGTTTTCTGTTATTGCTTCTTTTTTTTATCTTAATTATTCAAGGAGCGAAATACCTTTTTTTAAAAATTAAAGTGAAAAGAGAGAAAGAAGAGATGAAAGATAGACTGCAAAGCGATAGAATGTACAATATTTTCCAAAGAAAACCTCAACTAAAATTCGATATTTTTTATGACAGTATTATAATACTAAGAATAGAGAACAGAGAATCTTCCCCTATAAAAGATATCGCTCTGAATATCACTCTTCCTAACGAAAAAACATCGCTCATGATAAATGCGCCTCCTGGAAATACCGAGATACCTTTAAGTATAGATATTCCCCCAGTAAATTTTGAACTGAATGCAGATTTTACCTATATGTACAAATTCCAGAAGTATTCTGAAAGAATAACGAGATATATCTCTATAAACATTCCCAAAATGGAGATTTTTCATAGGAAATCAATAAAAGAGATAAAAAAGGAATACAGAAAACTTGTAAAAAAGTATCATCCGGATTTAGCAAAAAACGAAGAAGAGAGAAAATATTTTGAATCTAAATTAGAAAAGATAAATGAGGAATATTCAAGACTTCTCAAAAATAAGAGGTTGTGAAGTGATTTTTTATTTTAATTCCCTTACAGAATCAATCCATACCATTTTCCTGCAACTCCTATTGTGTTTTGAGGAAAACCATAAAAAAGAAAACGATAGATAATAATTATGTGGAACGAAATAGGACACTACTTTGATAGTTATCCTATAAGAAAGGAAATAGCCTCCCTTCTGCTCAAATACGGTTTGAAAGTCAAAGAGGATGAAAAGATATACTGCAACGATATAGAAATACCCTATACGAGTATTGCAAAAGCTCTTAATGTAGATAGACGTGTTGTAAAAGACACTGTAAAAATGATCTTGAAACATGAAGAGTTATCTGAGATATTTAAGAATTTGAGTTCTATCAGTTTTTACAATGAACTGGCAAAGAAGATGAGATTCGGGATAGTGGAGATCTATGCAACGGCAAGAAAACCTGGCATCGTTGCCAGGATAACTTCTATAATCTCAAAGGAGGGGATAAGTATAAGGCAGGTACTGGCAGAAGATCCATATTTATATCCAGAGCCTAAACTGACTATAATTACAGAGAAAAAGATACCCGGAGAGTTACTGTCAGAGATACTTGAACTCGAGGGCATAGATAAAGTAACGATATATTAGGTGTGAAAATGAAAAGAAGCAGAAAAATTATTTTTGTTTCCCACTGTCTGATAAATGCAAACTCGAAAGCATTGACATCAGCAAAACATAAAGCCTATTATGAAGGTATAGTTGAGAAGATACTCCAGAACGATGTTGGAATTATCCAGGCGCCATGCCCGGAGCTCATGTACGGAGTAGATAGACCACCCATGAATAAAGAGTTTTACGACACCCCAGAGTACAGAAAGTGTTGCAGAGATATTATAGATTATTTAATCGGCCTCTATGAGATATACTCTGAAAGCAGGTATCGGATTCTGGGTTTTGTGGGGATAGAGGGCTCGCCCACGTGCGGTGTTTCCACGACTCATATCACAGTAAGTGGAGAAACAAAAAAAGTAAAAGGGAAAGGGGTATTCATTGAAGAGCTGGAAAAAAAATGCATGAAAGAAGGAATAGACCTTAAAATAAGAGATCAGGATGATATAGATGAACTTTTAAGGGTGTAAACTTGAAAACTGCTTTTCTGTACACAGAAAATTTCATGAAATACGATCTTGGAGAGAATCATCCATTAAATCCTGTAAGACTCAAAAAAACTTATGATATGATTAAAAAATATAATATCCTGGATTTTTATGTTGAAGCAAAACCTGTCTCTGAGCATGATCTCTATTTGGCGCATTCAAAAGAATATATAGAAGCTGTAAAGACAGAGAAAAATTTAGAGATGTACGGATTTGGAACGCCTGATAATCCAATCTTTGAGAATATTTTTGAATCTTCGTTGTACTATGTAGGTGCATCTGTACAGTGCAGTGGCTATTCTCGAGCTTTTAATATATCTGGGGGGTTGCATCATGCAAAAAGAAATAGAGCCTCTGGATTTTGTGTTTTCAACGACTGTGTTGTTTTAATAAAGAAGCTTCTTGAAAAATATAGAAGAGTTGCGTATATAGATATAGATACACACCATGGAGATGGTGTCCAGGAAGCTTTTTACACTGACCCCAGGATTTTGTTTATCTCGATGCATGAATCTGGAAAGTTTCTTTTTCCAGGAACTGGAGATACGAGCGAGATAGGTATAGGAGATGGGAGGGGAACTACGATAAATATCCCTTTAGCTCCTTTCACGACAGACGAGATCTATCTTGATATGTTCAGGAAAATAGTTCTTCCAATCACAAAAGATTTTGATCCGGAAATTATTGTTACACAGTTAGGAATAGATACACATTATCTTGATCCTTTATCGCATCTGTACTTAACTCTGAAAGGGTATGGAGATGTAATCAGAGAGATGAAAAAAATTTCAAAAAAATGGATAGCTTTGGGAGGAGGAGGTTACAATCTTGAAACTGTCCCAAGAGCATGGGCTCTTGCTTATTCTATAATGCGTGATGTTGATATCGATTTCACCAAAATATATGAAGAAGAATCTAAAGAAGTAAAAAAATACAAAGATTTAGGAACAAATGCAAAATATTTTGCAGATGTAACTTACAAAAATCTAAAAGGAGAAATTTCAGAGTATTTTTCAATCTAATCTCTTTAAAACGTTTCTGAAGATACCTTTCAGAGTATGACTTTCTCTCGATGTTATAAAGCTTCTGCTTATTACTCTGTTGAATATAAGTTTTGCAATTCGATTTTTGTAATCTCTTTTCTCGACAATGTCCACTATTTTGTTGTAATCTTCTACGAGAAGATCTTTTTCTAATTTACTAAGTTTTTTTGCGGATTTTTTTTCTGTTTTGTATATCTCGTAAAAAATTATCCCCGCCGCCAAAGAGGCATTTAAAACTGGATATTTTTTTGAAGTGGGGATTGTAACTATGATATCGCAGCAGAGAAGCTCTTCGTTAGTTAGTCCGCTGCTCTCTCTCCCTATCACGATTCCTATCTTTCCCTCTTTACTCATATTCTTTACAATTTCTTCGGGAGTAACACTTATCCTATGTACACTGTGTTTTCCGCCGTAAACACTTGTGGTGCCTATTGAAAAATCTAATAAATTCAAGGCTTCTTCAAATGTTTTGACTACAATTGCTGAATCTACTATATCTCTTGCATGCACAGCAAATTTATATGTTTCTTCGGTTATCTCGCAGGGATCGACTAAGACGAGTTTTTCTATACCAAAGTTTTTCATAATCCTTGCCAAGCTTCCTATATTTCCCGGTGATTCCGGCTGGACAAAAACAGCATAAAACATCATAAAAGATATAAATACAGAAAATAAAAAGTTAATGGTGAAGAATCTCATAGTAGGCATAGATCCCGGTACAACAGTCGGAATAGCAATCTTGGATTTAAAGAGAGATATACTGGATATTTCCAGTTCTAAAAATTTTTCAGTGGATAATATAGTAGAGCATCTCCTAAAATTTGGAACTCCAGTCATAATAGCTACGGATGTGAGTAATGTACATCAGACAGTGGAAAAAGTTTCGAGTTCCTTCCAGTGTAAAACATTTGCACCAGCGACACCCCTTTCAATAAGAGAAAAGAACGAGATCACGAAGGAATACTCTGTTAGTAATGCTCACGAGAGGGATGCACTTGCATCTGCTCTCAAAGCTTATGATCATTACAGAACGAAGTTTGAAAATATAGATGCAAGACTTGAAGATCTTGGAGCAAAAAATTTGAGCAGTGCTGTTAAAACGCTGGTTTTGAGAGATTTTACAGTAAAAAATGCACTAAACACCTTAACAAAAAAAGAGGAACCCAAAGAAAAAAAGATCGTTAAAAAAGAAATACAAAAAAAAGTTGAAACTCCAGAAAAGATATCTCTTGAAAGGATAAAGGAGTACAATAAAGAGCTTTTGGAAAAAATAAAACTCATGGAAAAAGAAAATGAAATGTTAAAAAGAAAAAATAAAAAGATACTTAATGAGATCGATATTGAAACAAGAAGATCTGAGATAATTCAGCAAAAAAAGAGAGTTATAAACTCGCTTAAAGAGGAGATAAAATCAAAAAAAGAAAAGATTTTAGAACTTCAGCAAATTATCAGAGATTTGAAAGGAATAAGAACTTTGGAATTATCAGAAGAAGCCCATACTGTTAAGGTATTAGATTATTTTACAAAAGAGGAGATAAGAAGCCTTGATACTAAATTTAAAATAAAAAAAGGAGATATCATATATATAAAGGATCCGAGCGGCGGAGGGGGGAGTACTGCTGAACTGCTTGTAGAGAAGCAGATAAAGGCTTTAATAGTGGAAGATCCTGGGAGGATGTCTCATAATGCGAAACAGGTTTTTGAAAATGAAGATATACCCGTCCTTAACTTGAATACAAAGATAGTTGAAAACTTTGGTATAGTTGATAAGGAAGAGTTTCGAGATGCATACTCTGAATGGAAAACAAAAGCAAAAATAAAAGCTGCAGAAAAAAAAGAGAAATGGCTAAACAAGCTTTTAAAAGAATATAAAAAAGAAAGAATAAAAAAATTAAAATAGAGATTATTTAAATGCCATTATTTCCATGTCCAGGGGTTTTTTGTTAATATTTCCTACTTTAACACCTATTACCCTCTTTACATTCTTATCACTTGCTACATCGACAAGTCTCTGTGTGACAACACCATCAAATACTATTGTGTGAATATTCTCACTATTTTTTAAAGTATCTATCAAATCCCTTACAGAAACTTTGGCAATCTCTTTTTTACTTTCGTCCAGCAGATATGCATCTAATGTTCCTGGTAGTTTTTTTATAAAATCGCCAAATTCGTTGAGTTCGGAGATCTCCTCCTGTTTTTCCTCTTTTTTACCTATATCAGCCATCTCAGTTATAGCCTGTTCTAGAGGTACCTTATTTCTCAGCGCTGTAATTATCTCTTTCTTAGAAAGCTCTTCTACTTCTTTCCCTGGCGGTGCTCTTGTCATGTAATCCACATCTGCGACTTCTATTAACTCACGAAGGATGAGTTCTCCTCCTCTATCACCGTCTACAAAAACTGTAACAGTTTTTTCTCTGCTCAGTTCTATAATCGTTTCGGGTGCTGAGGTTCCCTCTACCGCAATTGCATTTTTAATTCCATTTCTCAACAGATTAAGAACATCCGCTCTTCCTTCAACTACGATTATTGCATCAGAGTCCTTGACATTTGGCCCAGCGGGGAGATTATCCTTTCCGTACTTTACAATTTGTTGAACCCTCACCGCCTTTTTGACCTCCTCAGTTATCTCTGCAGTTTCTGGAAGCTGTTCCTCCATTATCTTCTGGAGGATTTCTTTGGCTCTATCCACAACGTATGTTCTTTTTGTAGATCTGACATCCTCTATCTTCAAAACATTGATCTTGGCTTCGCATGGGCCTATTCTATCTATTGTTTCTAGAGATGCTCCAAGAATCGCTGTTTCTACCATATCGAGACTTGATGGAATTGTTATAGTTCCGGGTGTCTTGCCCTTTTGGGGATTTACACTCACCTTTATTCTTCCTATCCTTCCAGTTTTTTGAAGCTCTCTCAAATCCAATTCTTCTCCCAAAAGACCTTCGGTCTGACCAAATATGGCTCCAACAACGTCAGGTCTCTCTACCATTCCATTAGCTGACATCTCAGCATGAATTATGTATTTAGTTGTTCCTATCTCATTTTTAAGAGTGATACCTGCCTTTTTCTGGGTTATCATCTCTTCGACTAAAGCCTTTTTAGTTTTCATACGATCACCTACCATTATAATTATGATCTTTTCTCATTCACTAATACTCTATGCTTCGATTTTTCATACTTCGCTATTTGATTTTATAAACTTTGTTATACAGTATGGTCTTTATCATATAAATTACTTTGCTTTAAAAGTTGCTTATATTTTCATATGCCCACAAAATTGGTATATAATCTTCATTCCTTATTAAAATTGATTAGTTCACTCCCACACAGTATCATTTTAGTTTCTAATTACTTTGTAAGGCTTAATATACTTATGATGCGGTAACAGATGTTGCCGGCACTTATTATAACAGCTATTTTTGCCAGCAGCATATATATTTTTTCTCCATTCATATTTATCACCTTTTCTCTAAAGCTTCACAGGTACTTAATTCACACATAAAACTATCTATATTGAATGGCTTTTGGATAAAAATTGCATTTTCCAGGAAAGATAGATCGGGATCTTCAAAACTACTCTCTATATATAGAAGTCTTGTATCGCTATCAATGATTCTTTTCAAATTTTTTAGTTCATCCTTTTGGTTTTTACAGTCTATGATCACAGTGTTATATATGTTATCTCTCAAAAATCTCTCCGACTCTGAAATGGTTCTCGCAGTATCTATAAACATTAATCCATATGTTTCTAGCATCTCTCTATAGAGACCTGATAGATCTGCGTCATCGCAGATCACCAGGATTTTTTTATTAGAGTTCATTCTATCACTTACCTTTCCCCTTGCCATTATTTCCTTTATCCTTACCTTTTCCCTTGCCTTTGTCGTTATCCTTACCTTTCCCCTTATCTTCTTTATCTTTAGCTCTCTCTTCCTTTTCTCTTTCTCTCTCTTCTTTTCGCGTCTGTAGTTCCAGTTCCCTTTCCTCTTTTCTTACGTTTCTTTCCTCTATTTTAGCCAAATGTTTTTCTGTGGCTGTCATTCTGACTTCGCATGAATTCAATAATCCAAATACTCTTCCCATCTTTCCGTCTTCCAGTGCTTTCAGTATCTTATCGAAGGTAGGCATAAGATTATTGAGGTGGGAATCTGCTGAGTTTGGAAGTGTTCCGTTTATGTCCTGAATGAAATACATCGTTCCATTGACATCACCGAAGTAGTATCCGTCTTCAGTTTCTCCAAAATAGAATTCGTAATCTCCTATAGTATATGTAGTGGCATTTATATCCCAGGAAGTTGAGTTAGAATCGCTGTACAGGACAAACAATCTTTCTATAGCTTCATAGAAATCTTCAATTTCTTCATAGACTTTTTCTTCGAT
>Ga0164310_10000900_pt1 | contig 16428 bp, 29 predicted proteins | sample GuaBasSedimGuay1_FD_121795 | JGI IMG/M metagenome (GOLD analysis project Ga0164310, IMG submission 121795) | Subseafloor sediment microbial communities from Guaymas Basin, Gulf of California, Mexico - Guay1, Core 4569-9, 0-3 cm | ecosystem: Environmental > Aquatic > Marine > Hydrothermal vents... | reverse complement strand
GATATTTGGCATTGGCAAAAAAACTGGCGACGCATACATTATGGGGGAATCTGGCAAAGAGATAGTGTCCCCGGCAGATGCGCAGACGCCAGTCGAAAAGCAGGCAGCAGAGAACAACTATAATTTCAATATCAGTTTTCAGAGCTTAGATCCAGTAACGGCACTAGAATACATGAAGCAAAATCCGCTTATGGTGGTTCAGCCACTTATTGACGCGTTAGAGGCCGGAGACCCGTCTATTGTAGGTACGCTTAGAAAGGTAGGGATATAATATGGCGAAGTACCCTGAAACGACAACTGTTCCTATATTTAACCCACTTAGCGAATCAATAAAATTTAAAACAATGATTCAGCAGTTTGACGATATGGGGGTCGAGCAAAGAAAAAGAAAATGGATGTATCCTAGGAGAGACTTTTCTCTGAAGTATAAAGGGATAACAAGAGATGAGATTGAAACTCTATATCAGTTTTATATCGCAAGGTACGGGTCGTATGAGGCGTTTAATTTCTTTTACCCGACTGGATGGGATAAGGCAGGATATAAGAATGAGTATGTCGGCAGGGGCGATGGCGAGACATTACTGTTTAATATGCCGTGTAGGAATGGTGAACAATATATAATAATGGTCGATGGAGTTGCAAAGGTTGAAACAACAGACTATACGTGGAATGCAAGCGGCGGGGCTGATGGAGCTGATCAGATAGAATTTAACATTGCTCCAACTGATGGCGATGTTATAACAGCAGATTTTACAGGTCATCTAAAAGTCCACTGCAGATTTGCAGAAGATAATATGGACTTTGAGACACTGATTAATAGGATTGTAAACACCGGGTTGAAGTTGAAAGGGTTGCTAAATCAATGAAAACTATAGACACAAATCTTGTATCTGAACTCGGTGTTAGTGAATTAAGCCCATTCGCTCTTCTTGATATGAAAATTGGCGGCACTCACTATAGATATACAAATTGTGATATCCCGATAACAAATCTTGGTATAAATATACCAGACCCGAATTTTCAATCTGGCAATCTTGGGTATTCACTTGGTGGGTTCTGGAATTTCATAGATGGGGCTGGGACAACGCTTGTCGATTGCTGTGCTAGTGGATTCGACATGACAGCGTCAGCGAGTGCCCCATTATGGAACCCAAACGGAAAGCGTGGGTGGTGTGGTGAATTTAGTGGCAACGCACAATATTATGAGGTCGCTACATCTGCTGGGGATGGCCTTAACCCGGCGAACATAACCGTAATGTGTATGGTTAAGCCAAGCAACTATGCAAATAGAAATCAGGACCCTGTATATAGGACGTCATCATACGGGATTAGAATTACGAGCGGAGGGAAGGTTTCGTGGTTTATATACGATGGTTCAAGTTGGCTATCTATACAGACCGACACGGCTATAATTAAAGATGGTGAGTGGGCATTCATTGTTGGAACGTATGATGGGTCTGATCTACGGCTATATGTAAATGTTGATGGAACATGGGATATCCCGTCAGCATCGACACAGCCATCTGGGACGGCAATAGACCAGTCTAATGGGACGTTTAGGATAGGATGTTGGGCGTCAACGACAAATGTGTTTGAGGGGTTGATAGACGAGGTAAGGGTATATGATGAAAGAGTTCTTACACAAAGTGAAATAACGGATTTGTATAATTATTATGGTGCTGCATGGTCGTATAATCCAAGCACAACGCATTGGGAGAGATGCCTTGCTGTATCGATACCGGATTATGATTCTTGGTCATTAACAAATACAGTTGAGAATTCAGACGGCAATCTTGAATTTGATGGGACATCTACTGCCAGTGCAACATCACCATCTATATTAACTGTTGGGGAATCATACCTAATATCATATACGCTTGATAATTGCGCGTCATCAAATGGGACTCTTGAGTTAGCACTTGGCGGGAAGTCTGCGTCGGAGACGCCGTCTGAAGATGGCACATACACGTTTATGGCGAATAGCGTATCGTCTGCTGCCATTGTGTTTTTTACAAGTGATGGGTTTGATGGCGAAATAACGAATATGAGGTTTATCCCATGTGGGTATTGCACAGACGGCACAATCGGTGTTTCTGGGGTATTATTCCATCTAGGCTCTACAAAGCCAAATAGGCTTCATAAATGCTCGTTTATAATTGATGAGTATGATGATGACTCAGTGTATAGTGGGGACCTTAGAATTAGAGTCGGAATTGGCGGGTATTCTGACGTAGAGGAAGCTGATGGCGAGTATACAAAGTGGCAGTATGCAATTGGCAACACAGAGTACGGCAAAAGAATGTTTGTTGTTGAAGCAAGGAATAATTTTAAGGGTGCTTTAAGAGGAATTAATTGTCGTGAGGTGTTATGGTGGACGAGGGATGTTGATGATGAAGAATTGCTAGAGGATGGGATATTTTATTATGGAGATAGCTCTCCTACACCTTGGACATGGGACTCTACATGGTCTAGCCCATCAGCAGGCTTACAAGCTGATTATGATGGATCAGCGGTTGGCGCGTTAGAACAGGCAGGGGCGTTGATATTTGATACGTTTTATAGCGTATCATTTGATCTGGAGAATCTAGCCTCTGGATGCATTATGTATGCGTTTCTTGGCGATGGTACTGAAATGGGGCCAATAGCTAGATGTGAGGAAGATGGTCATTACTCACTTATCGGAAAATCATATGGTGATACGACAACTACATTTAAAATTGAAGGATATAACAATTCTGGAACTTTAAAAAGGGCATCTGTAAGAAAGATAAACACACAAGATATAACAGAAGTATATGAGCCAAGATCGATAAAAATAGGGACAGTTCAATATTCGACAAAAAGTGTTGTTGATAAGGTTACAATAGAGATAACAGATCTTGATAGGACATTAATAGGTTTATTTATAGGTAGTACATATGATGTTCAAGGGGACCCTGTTGTTATTTCGTTTACGATATTGAATGGGAATAACTCCCCTATAGTTTCAGGTGACGATGCTTCTACAGAGGGCAGGATAATATTATTTCAAGGTACGATAGACGCTTGGGAATATAATGAGGAAAGGATAAAAATTACTGTAACAAATATATTCGCGCAATGGACGAAGCGAACTCTTTCTAGGCAATCAGCAAGTTGCAGATGGAAAGTGTTTGGTGGAACCGAGTGTGGGTATGATAATGCAGCTGGCAAAACGTGTGATAGATCATATTCTGCATGTCAAGGATATGGTAACACAGATAATTTCGGTGGCTTTAGATGGCTGCCTTCGATAATAGGTAAAGAGATTTGGTGGGGAAGATGGAGAGCTTGATTAATATTGTTTTATTGGTGAACAATGCATCCTATTAAAATAGCAGAATCATTTTCTGGTGTGCCATACAAACTCGGTAGCGATAGTATCAATGTTGGCGTTGATTGCTTTTCCTACATACTCTTGTATATGGAGAATAATGGTGTAAAAGTCCCAAATGAATGGCGTGGATTTAACCGTGATAAGTGTGGCGACCAGTACAAAGAGCTGTTTATAAAAGACCCGGATCGTGCGAAGAAATTGATGGTAGAGTTTGTATCAGAATTTACGGATGATGTTCCTATAAACGATGCAATGCCTGGGGATGTTTTGCTACTTGAATTGAGGGGATGTAAAGGAAGAAATTTTTTAGGGATTATGACGGGTGGTGGGAATTTTTATTCTGTAATTGAATCACAAGGTGTTATGATGACGAGTCTGAAGCCATATGTGATAAAGAAGGTGTTTAGATGCCACAAGCAGTAGGAATAATAGGAGCTATAGTTGGTGGCGTAATGGTTGAGAAGGGGCTTGTTGTTTATGGCCTTATAGTTAGTCTTGCGTCTAATATTATTGCTTCGGCTTGGCAACGCCATGACGCGAAAAAAGATACCGAGGACGAAACGGCAGCTGGCGCTAGAGCCAATACACGAACGTCACAGGCCCGCCTTGGGATATGTTATGGGAAAGCGAGAGTTGGCGGGAATGATGTGTTCATTGATACCAGAGATTGGGAAAATTACAACCTGTGGATTGTACAAGCATTGTGCGAAGGTGAATGTGAAGGTGTCGATTATGTTTACCTTGGCAATAAAGAACTAGCCCCAAATAGTGAGTTTGGTGTATACGCAAATTATTATTTTCATGGTGGGTCTTCCGACCAAGCTGTTGACTCACATCTTAGTGCAAAAGTTCCCGAATGGACTGATAGATTGCCATATACATGTTATATTGTTTACCAAATGCATTATAACGAAAATTATTTTAGCGGCGTCCCAGAAAGATCTGTTGTTTTAAAAGGGATAAAATGCTATGATTTTAGGACTGGTATTACACAGTGGACTGATAACCCTGTATTGCATTTGTACGATTACATGACGAACACAAGATATGGCTTGGGGATAAGTCGCCAGCTATTTGACCAAGATACGTGGACTACGTGTGCTGATTACGTTGATGATAGGGAATGGCGATATAATAAAATGATAAGTGGGGATGTACATGCGCAAGATGTAATAGATGATTTATTGAAGCATTTTAGGGGAGTAATGCTTGAATATGACGGGATGATCTATTTACACTATACAGATATGGACGCAAATTTTGCGAATGGCAAGTATGCTCAAACTGTTGCCATGTCGCTTACTGATAACGATATCGCCGTTGGGGCTGATGGCAAGGTTAACCTATCTGTCGAAAAACCATCTGTTTTTAATAGGCCAACATCTGCGAGGATAAAATATGTAAGGATCGGCACAGGCGAGAAAAACGAATACATTTATGATAATGTAATCATTGGAAATGATGGTGGCGGGGAGATAGAAGAGATACAGCTAGAAGGATGCACGAACAGAAAAATGGCCGGTGAACTTGGTACATATTTTCTTGAACGAGCACAAGAGAATATGCTTATAACAGGTGTATTTAGGGACAGTGCTATGCAATTGGACCCACATGATATTGTTAGATTGACTACAACATCATTAGGGTTTGAAGATGAAGATCTGAGAATAATATCTATAAATAATCAAAGCAACGGGCTTGTGCAATTGCAGTTAATTCGTGATTATGTCTCGCTGTATAACAAGGATTATGATGCGAAGGACTTTCAGCCGTTTAATTGTACGTTGCCTGATAGAAATGCGCAAACACATGTTAATGCAAGCGCTCCTACAGAGGAAATTTATTATTATAGAGAGAGAAGGTTTACAAGGCTTTATATCGACTTAACATTACCAACAAATACCCCATTTTTTGATTACGCTCAAGTGTGGGTAAGTCTTAATGGTGGTGATGATTATGACCATCTGTTTAATGTGACAAACAGCTTTTATATAGACCCGATTGAAGAAGGGAAAGAATACTATATAAAAATTGTTGCTGTCACCAAGTTTGGGGTTGTTGAAGATTGGGATAACGCTGAATTGGTAACACATAATGTATTGGGGTACACATCGTACCCATCTAGCCTTACGTATCTTAACGCAACCGTTAATCAGAATTCCATAAGTCTATATTCTACAAAGGTAAATGATGCTGATATAGAGCTATATGAGTTTAGACTTGGATCTTCGTGGCCAGCTGGAATATTTTTAGGTGCTCTTAGGTCTCCTAATTATACTCTTGTTGGCGTCAAACCAGGGACACACACTTTTATCGCAAACACGTATTCAAATAATGGAATTTATGGCCAAGTTCCAAGAAGTACAACGGCTACGTTGATAGATCCACCTGATGGTTGGGAGCATTCGACTGAACAGTCTTGGATGGATAATGCTGATGACTTTACGGATAGTACAGCAGAGTTTTACAATATGGAACTGCATTCTGGGGGTGGATATGATGGATATTTAAAATGTTCACATCAACAAATGACATATGAATATCTTGATTTTCTTGATGATTTATTGTGTATATTCCCATGCAATGAAAACAGTGGGTCGACAATAGAATCGTATAATAGTTCGTACCAATTTGATATAAATAGCCCAGCAGATTGGAATACTGGCGGGTATTCGGATGATTGCATATACATGCCAGATGACGGCTCGCTTAGTTATGATGAGGCGACAGGCGATGAATTTGACTGCGACAACTTTACGTTCTGCGCATGGCTAAAATATGTTGTTGATTACAATTGGGATGATGGTGATCAAAAAGGGATTGCGTATCGTGCTGGGAAGTACAAGATATATTCAAAACTTGAGGGCGACAAATCTAGCCCAGATTATAAAGTGTATGCCGAAATAACGGCAGGTGGGGAGACGACTACGCTTACGTCATCTGAATCATTTGATGGCAGTAAGTATACGCATATAGCTGTTACTTATGATGGCACTAATATAAAGCTGTATATAAATGGTGATCTTGACACAACTGTTGAACATGATGCTGGTGGCAATATGGACGGCGACCCTGCTGGGACAACGTATTTTGGGTATGATGGCACAAATAGCCATTACGGATATATCGATGAGATCGTGTTTGATGATTCCGCATTGCCGTATGAACAGATAAAAGACATAGCCGACATGACTGCATTTCAAGGCATTTATAAATCTCCAATATTTGAAATCCCGACTAGTGCAAGGCACCTCATATATGTTGAAGGCGATATTTATGTTAGCGGCACAGGGACAACGTGGAAGTCTGTGTTTAATTCGACAATGACTGGTAGGCAAGGAGGGTTGACAACTCAATCTTGGCTTGAGATATTTGAGGTGACAGATGGCGCAAAGGTTAATATTAAAGCATATTGTAGTGATTCATATGATTCAACGTGGCCTGCTGGAGCATCTGAGGTGCCAATGATGGAAATATTAACCGGAATTGTAACCGCTAAGTATTATCAGATAGAGATTAAAATAGCAGATGCTAATGATTCTGTCCATGCATATTTGGAACCATACGTATTACATATATGTGATGAGGTATAAAAATGTCACAGAACTTTGTTGAAAACTGCTACGAGAGAACAAGAAAGCCTGCGAATGTCGATATGAAGTACTTCGAGAAGAACTTCGAGGACTTGAAAACGGAATTTAGTGGCGCGTCTGCCCCTCCAAACTCCGTAGCGTTTCAGAATTGGGGCGATACAGCGCAGAAGGTGAAACGCTTTAGGTCATATAATAACTCCGAATGGTATGGATACTGGCATGGTGACTCTGATCAAAAAATATGGATGTATAAAGATGATACGATAGATGGATGGGCTATTGACTCGACACCATCTGATGTTGTAATATCAATTAAAGGTGGTGATACGTATACAGCTGGTGGCGAGACCGGGTCTGCATATGGTGATTGGGATGGTGTTAGTGGGCTTGCCCATTCACATAAGGCGTTTGGGGCATATTATGTTGTGTATCAAACTTATAGTGTCGGCTATATGGTGTTTTTTGATTCAAATGGCAATTGGGTAAATGATACAGGCAGAGAGTGGAGTACATTAACTCCGTCTGTGTGGGGTGAGATGTTATATTCTTGGGGGCCTTCCACGGTGGCAATGGCGGCTCCAACGAGTGCAAATAATGAATTGTGGGATGGGTCTGGTACGAAGAAAGCCCGTTTTTCGTATACTGACGACGGTAATACGACTTGGCCCTCTACATGGCGTCCAAAGGCGGCTGTTGGCACAATACAATATTTGGAGATATGATACTATGAGAAAGAAAAGAGCAAAAAGCATTGATAAGATCGATTTTAAGAATGGCGATATTCTTGATGGTATGGGGTTATCAGACACAGAAGTTAGATGGGTATCGAGGATGGTGCAAAACGCATCAAACGGTATATTTCTATGCCATTCCGTCGGGAAGAATGGTTGTGAGATATGCTATAAGATATTCCCAGAGCTAAAGCGCAAGATGAATGAGTTGAAAGTTGGAAAATTGTGTCCATGTGATATGTACACATTTGATAGAATTCTCCCAAAGAGTACAAAGAAACTTGACGATATAATCAAGAAGGCTAAAGAAGATGGCTCAAGATTATTACGATGATTGCTATGATGATGAAGAGTATTTTTATGGCGAGATGGATAAGATCGAAGATAATTTTCTCGCTATAAAAACCAATTTTTCTGGTGCAAGTGCTATGTCTGATAGCGCTCAACGGTCTGTAGAACCATTCATGGCTTGGGGGGATACAGTCAATAAAGTATTGAGGTTTCGCAATGCGGATGATGACAATGGCAAGGGGTGGTTTGGCCATATGCATGCTGATGATACGTGTAAAATCTATGTTTATCGTGATAGCGATACACTTGATGGGTGGGTCATTGATGTATCTTCTGATATAGAGGATTGTGTAATTGCTGTCGTTGGGGATTCATCTGATACATATAATGCTGGCGGCACAGTTAGCGGGGATTGGAGTATTAATGGTGGATCGCACTCTCATAAGTGGTATGATTATTCCTCTAGTGATAGGCAATTGGTTGATCAAGATGGGAATTGGGCAAGTCTACATAATTATGGTGTTGCAGATGTGAAGTCGTATGCATGTTTTTGGGAAGTCAGAGATTACTCTTATGTATCACATAGTTGGCTTGATGACTCCCATACATCTATGTATGGGAGTCATCAATGGAGGCCAGCGGCTGCCGTTGGAACTATCCAGTATTTGGATTTAGTGGGTTAGAACATGTCTCAGAATTATAGTGATACGATATTTAGTGAAAGCCACGAAGCCGATGATGATCTTACGAAGATAGAGAATAATTTCATTGTTTTAAAAAGTGGGTTTAGTGGCGACACATTTGAAGATAAATCTTCAAATCAATATGATATTGAACCATTTATGCGATGGAGTGATACCCATAATAAAGTTCCTAGGATAGTAAACCCAGATTATGGGCAAGATTCATTTTTCGACTCTGGCACAGAAGAGCCATTCCTTGGGCTCATGTTTGGTGATAAAAAACAGAAGATATGGGTTTACCGCGATGATACAATTGATGGATGGGTTATTGATGATACGGTTGAAGATATAATATGTGGGGTCGTTGGCGATAGTGTGGACACTTATAACACCGGCGGCAATATACAAGGAACATGGGATTTAGGATATGCGGCACATTCACATTGCATACTTACGGCATCCGTATCAACGAAAAGTGAAAAAACATTTGATTCTAATGGCGATGAACAAGATATTCCATATGTCGCCGCGAATGAGTCCGCAGCACTCGGGATACCTGTAATTAGTGATGGGTATGAACCACAACATTCAAGGGAGTTTTCAAGAGACCTTTATACAGATATGTCAAGTTCTAATCAAACATCAGACTGGAGGCCGGCAGCTGCCGTTGGGACACTGCAATATATTAAACCAGTTGACTATGAATAAGGAGGCGTTATGCTAACCAAAGCAGATAAAAAATGGATAAAAGATACGCTTGTTGAAGCGGTGCAGAATGAATTGAAAGCACTCGTGTTTAACAAAATTGAGTTTGAAGAACTCGCTAAAGATGAGCGTACTGGCAAAGTTGTAAAAACTGGCAAGAGAAGGACGGAAACTGTTAACCTTCTTCAGTTTATGGCTGAACGCCATTATGGTATAGAAGGAGCTTGGCGTGGATATCAGGCAGATGTCGATAGGATGAAGGCGCAGATGAATAGGACGAATAATTTGCACGAAAGGCAGTTAGAACTTGTCAATGCATGTGCTGGTGCATTGTCTCAACTGGCTGAGATTGCGTCTGACGGTAGGCTATCTATAGATTCGCAAAGAATTATCAGCATTGATAAACCGAGGGATAATTAATGGGCCTTATACTTGAAAGGGGGATGATAATAAACCAAGTGCTTCGTGGTGGTGAAAGCATCAGAATCCCGTCCAGAATGGCCCAGATTCCACAGGAAAGACTTAGGGTAATGTCGGATGGCACCGTTGTCGATCTCGGCGATCTCGATCAAATCTGGGTGGCATATCGCAATAATACGTTTGAATTATATTGTGAGCCATATGGTGAATCTCAACTCGTCGATATGACGTATGATCAAAGAAAACTCCTTATCAATGATAATGGAACGTATAGAATCAAAAAATCAGAAGAGATAACTCTTGAAAAGTTGAAAATCACACGTCAGAATATAAAAAAGAAGGCCATAAGGGCCTTGAAGAAATATAATGATGGCTATTTTGAGATATATCTTGTTCAATTAATTTTACTGGCGTTGTATGCGGTAAGGAATAACGATGACACAGTTAATGAGTTTATTGATGGGATAAATGAAGCCACAACAGAGGTTATTTCTATTAGTAAGAATGATGGTGACTTAAAAAAGTTTTTTGAGAAGGCCGCAAGTGTGATTAATATGGTTGTAAGTGAGTTGGCAGTGGCAGACGATAAGGAGGGGACAATAAGTATTGGAGGGAAATAATGAGATCACTAGCATTTATTATGGCATTGATGTTTTGCACCGTTGGTACAGCGTTAGCGGAGGAAATTCATGTGTTGATTGAGCACCCAACTCCTGAGATCGTTGATGGCTATACTTTGTTTATTTCATATGTAAAGGATGCATTTTCAGATACAGGGATAGATGTTAAGAAAGATGAGGGCGGATTTGGGCACTATTCTATAGTGCTAGATCCAAAATGGCCTGTCAAATTTTACTTTGCCGCTAAAGCGTATAATGAATATGGGAGTAGCGATATGTCCCCTGTTGTAGAGCATATCGTAAATAAGGAACTCCCACCGGCACCACCAGCATTGAAAGTTAATGTTATTGTTGGCATTGGCGATTAACAGCATTAAATAGGAGGCTTTGCTATGAAAAAGAAATCGTCTATACTGTTCTCAACGACTGTCGCATTGTGCTTTTTTCTTGTCACATCCGCACAAGCTGCTGATGTTATCTTGAGATGGGATCATGTTAATTGGGCTGCATATAATTCTGATCTACCGCAATCAGGATACAAAATATGGGTTGGTGATGGAGTTCAAACGCCATCTATCGTTGGCCAAGTTGGTGCTAACACTAATACATTTACACATGAGAATGCACCTTTTGGAAGCGTATGCTATCATGTATCGGCATTCAATCAATATGGAGAAAGTGATTTGAGCGATCCGGCTTGTGCTACAGTGGGTGTACCAGCGGCACCGGATGGGACAACGATAACAATCACTGTAAATATAACAGTTGGTCAGTAATATTATAAAATGGCAATAAAAACATTATTTTATAAAATAGGCGTTGATAATGAATTCGGTGTAAATATAGATCGTGATTTCTCAAGGGAATGCATAGATACAAAGTTTGATGCGGTTAAAGATGTCGAGTTTGATATTTGTGATACGCAAAAAATTTTTATCAGAGAAAATGTTAATAGATTTTTCGTTAAGAGTATTGATACAGTATTCTATAAGGTTAGAGGAGGCTAATAATGATTAAAATTATCGTCTCTATTGTAGCGATTATTGTTCTTGCTTCTGCAATTTCGTATGGTGAGACAAGGGCTGTTACAGGCTCACTGACAAGTTCTGTCACGACGAGCGGAGCCATATCCGGGTTCAAGTTGCCAAATACGTTGCAACCTTGGAATATAAGCGTAAGCGGCACATGGACCGGATCTGTTACATTGCAAAGAAGCTTCGACAATGGATCGACATGGCATGACGTGGCTGGATCCTACAGAACATGCGTCAACAACGTCTGACAATTTATACCTAAGCCGGGAGTTTGATGAGTGTTCCAGTCCGACATTATCACTTTCCAGCGTGAATGCCGCAAGCATATCTGCGTATGGCAGTGGCGCGGGGCCAGTTGTTAATGTGGGGGCAGATATATGGACGACATCACGGACTACGCGGGGCGCACGGTGATAGAGAATGGGGTTGTGGTTAACGATATGCCGATTGGGGCGTATCTGTATCATTCATCGAGAGAATTTATCCATGCCCCAGTATATGATATTGTACGCGATATTGTTCTGGACATTGTTCATTAGCTTATTTTTATATATTGATAGGGGGATTTTGAAACGTGGTAGACGAAACTCAAGAGTGGAGGGTTGGGCAGGCTGAATTCCAAGGTTATGTTAAAGCTAAGCTTGAAGAAAACACAGAAGCGCACAACGTAATATTTAAAAAACTAGACACCCAAGGCGATAGGATTGGCACTACGGAAGTTGACATGTCGAATCTGAAAGGAAGGCTGGCAATATTCGGGGCTATAGGTGGTGCAATAATACTTGTCGTAAGAGAACTGATAAGAGTTTTAATTGGGAGATAAGCTAGGAGGATATCATTATGTCGCCAAAATGGGAAGCGTATTTAATAAAGATTGGGCTATCAGTAATAGTTAGATACATGAACAGAATTGTTGAGCACCGTAGATCAAAAAATATGAAAAAGCGATCTAAGCTGCCATAGTTAAACGCTTCTATGGCCATTAGGTATTAATATAATCTGGAGGATGCATGAAGAATATTGTAGTGATTAGCGATACTCATTCAGGTTGCAAATTTGGATTGTATAACCCGGACAGTGACTTTGCATTGGACAATGGAGGCTCGTATGTCCCATCAGACAGCCAGCTTGTTGTTTGGGATGCTTGGGAAGAGTTCTGGGACAGATGGGTTCCAAAAGTTACAAAGAATGAGAAATACGTTGTGGTGCATGTAGGAGATTGTTTGGATGGTAATCATCACGGGTCAACAACGCAAATAACTGCGAACTTAGAAAGACAAAGAGAAATATCATATTTGGCACTTGCCCCAAGAGTAATGAAAAAGCATAATAAAAAGTGTGCTGCTTATTACCACCTTAGAGGGACTGAATCACATGTCGGGCCATCGGCTGAAAATGAAGAAGAAATAGCAAAAAGGCTCAAAGCAATTCCACAAGAGGATACCGGAAATCATTCAAGATGGGAGATGTGGGCAAGATTAGATAATAATGCTCTAATACATTTCTCCCATCATATCGGAACAACGTCAAGTTCTGCTTACGAATCAACAGCTGTGTACAAGGAAATGGTTGAAGCATTTAATGAAGCCGGGAGGTGGAGGCATGAGCCGCCAGATGTAATTGTTAGGGCACATCGACATCGACAATTTGAAACTAGAATCGCAACAAAAAAAGGTTATGGAATATCCATAGTTACCCCTGGGTGGCAGCTAAAGACCCCATTCGTGTATAGGCTCGCATCTGGTAGGGCATCGACACCACAGATAGGTGGGTATTTGATTAGAGCAGGCGACGAAGACGAAGTGTATACACGTTTCTTTGTCAAGAAACTTGAAAGAACAAAGGAGGTTGTGATATGAAGAAAAAATCGCTTGACATGACTGAAGAAGAATGGCTTAATGAGCTAAAAGAAGCAAGCATGGACGACGCTAATAGGATAGACCCTAGAAGAAAGCTAAGTAAAGAGCAACTTGAGTATATAGAGCTGGCAAAAAACAACAACTATTCGTGGAAGACAATCGTTTCAGCATTTAACAAAAAATTTGATAAATCTGAATGCGTAAAAAGTATCAGCTCAATATGGAATACATGGAAAGATCGGAAAGAAACTTGGTAAATCAGATAATAAAAGTCCCAAAGGGAACGGTTGTTGATATTGCCAATATCGACGTTCACCTTGAACATTCTCTGTATGTTACGGTAACAGACGAAAGAGCAGGATATTTTATGGGCAAGGAATATATTAACCATAGTTGTGAGGGCGAAAATGGAAGCGACGATTAAATTTGATCTATCCGGCGATGATAAATATGATTTCGACATTATGATGATAGCTCAAAAAATGTCTTCTGTTATATGGGATCTTAACGAATGGATTAGAAATGAATGCAAATACAAAGAATTGACAGAAGAAACATACACTGCTTATGATAATGTTAGGGAGAAGTTATTTGAATTGATGGATGACAACTCAATATCGATGGATGATTTAGTATAAAAACGGCCTCATCAAAATGAAACCAAAATATATAATTCTACACCATAGCATGACAAAGGACCAGAAAGTTGTTGATTGGCAGGCGATTAGGCGTTATCATATTAATGTTAAATTGTGGGATGATATTGGGTATCATTTTGGCATAGAAAATGTTAAAAGGGATGAACGGCTTCATGATGAGTATGAAATACTTATGGGCAGGATGCCGTATACAGAAGGAGCACATTGCTCATCAAATGGGTACAACCATAAATCAATCGGGATATGTTTTATAGGGAATTTCGATACTTGCGATGTCCCAGACGGTCAATGGAAGGCAGGCTTAAAGATTGTAAGGTACCTATGCCTGTCAAGTGAAATATCTATAAACAAAGTCATTGGGCATAGGGAAGCTGCTATGGATGGGAGGACATGTCCAGGCAGAAATTTTGATCTTGAAAAATTTAGGAATGATTTAGCCGAGGCGTAATATGGCTGGCATAGATTGTATTTGTAATGATGGGAGAGATCAACACGAGGTCAACCTCATGTATCTTGAGCACGTATTCAGAAATAATGTCGTAATTATTGAGAGCCACATGAAACAAATTGAAGATAACCTTCATACTATGTTTGATGCCCTAAACACTTTTAAAGAGATGGAGGAGCTCGAAAGGAATGGGAAACAACCTTGATAAATACCTGTCAGTTAGAGACATGATAGACACTGGCGATGGGCTTTTGTGGAAAGGGAACAGCGTGCTTGGAAGGGCGATAAGGATATGGAGCCCAAGTTATAACCATGCGTCTATTGTGTTTAATGAGTTTAAACAAGAAGTAAATGATGAAGGCATGATTACGCCAACGTGGACACGAAAACATATATTGGAAGCCCTCGATAATGGGATAGTACTTAGGCAGATAAGCAAACGATTGGAAGAATATGATGGCGAAGCGTACTGGCTGCCTGTCAAAGATCAATACAAAACATGGCGTGAAGGTGTTGGCTCGTGGGCTTTGGATCAAGTTGGAACGAAGTATGACTATGGTAGTCTTATCAAGAATATGTTTGGCAGGGCTTCTCTTAGCCTTAATCTTTTATTTTGTTCTGAGTATCTGTATGGGGCATGGCGTTGGGAGGCCATAAGAAGGATACTCGGCACAAATGATAGAGAAGAAATACTTAGTCTTTGGAAGTCAAAAGACTTTGAAATATTTGGATTTAGCAAAGCCCCAAGGCCAGCCGGAATTTTGAAAATGCCTATTTGGGAGAAGCCTGTTCAGATTCTTTAGCATAAAATTTTGATACAGCATCATTTGATGCGGATAATATGTCTAAGATAAGCTCCTTTAGTTTGTCATGTTTATCGTCGTCTGGTTCGTTCTCACTATCCCAATGCGTCCATATCTTTTCGATTTTTCTAATAGACTCCTTGGCACTGATAAGGAAATCTGCGACAGTGTCGCTAACCGCTTCGTCGTAAATCATGTCGATGTAACCTGTGTTATCAGCCATCATGTTCTCCAACTGTGCAAATGTCTATTGTTGGTTCAAATGGGAGTACGGCCCCTAAGTATATTACGTCACCAAATTTCTCCATAAGGTGCCATAACTGCCATCTTGACCACCCTTCGTTATCTTCTTCTGGCGGTATATATTCATATACAGGGCTGTCTTTGCTGATATTATACTTGTTAATTAACTCGTTATGGGCTTCTTTTAAAACACGCCTGCCATAATCAGTCAGCCTTACCTTTACGTCATCATTTATATTGAATTTCATGCTAACTTCATCCTGTTGTATTCATTTATCCTAAGTTTGTCTAACCACCTTCCAACTGTAGAACTGCTTACCCCTAGATATTCTGCGGCCTTTTTTTCACTGTCACTTTCATCCATGACAGCCCAGAATACGAGTTGTAGTAGGTGAGCATACTTTGGTTCCGGGATCTTTTCCAATATTTCAATGATCGCATCTTTCAACTCATTATTCCCATATATCGGTAAGACATCACCTTTATTAACTTGCGGCATTTGTGGCATATCATTCGATGCACCGCTGACCATATTTGGGCTCTCATATTCATTGCAGTCACCGACAACAACCTTGCCAACTTCTATCTGGTTAACGACGATCTTTGCATCCGGGGATTCCTTTGCGATCTTCGTCAATATGTTCTGTATTATTTTTGCGTCTTGGTTTAGGCTTATGTCTTTTCCCATTCATCCTCCACGCTATTGCTAGTTGATGTTATATCAACATTTTGTAATGGGCACCAACTTGGTATAGTCATTTTGTCTTTTATACAAATGTTCTTTATCTCACAGATGCAGTTTCTTAAAAAGTCTATCCTATATTTGCACTGTATGCATCCATCTATTAATAGCTGTTTATGCATGGTGACTCCATTATTATACCTCTACTTATTTTTCATCTTTCTGTCAGGAGCGCCTGCGAACTCAATAAAATCCATAAAGAAAAATATAAGAAATAACGCTCCTACGGCTAATTTATCAAT
>Ga0164310_10000899_pt1 | contig 16445 bp, 14 predicted proteins | sample GuaBasSedimGuay1_FD_121795 | JGI IMG/M metagenome (GOLD analysis project Ga0164310, IMG submission 121795) | Subseafloor sediment microbial communities from Guaymas Basin, Gulf of California, Mexico - Guay1, Core 4569-9, 0-3 cm | ecosystem: Environmental > Aquatic > Marine > Hydrothermal vents... | reverse complement strand
TCCTTCGCTTTGAGCTTTTTTCGCATTGTTAAAAGCGTGGCTAAAGCCCTCTTCCGTTTCAAGAAGGTTTTCATTAAATTCTTTGACATCCTCGTGGTCGGCTTGAAGTTGTTTAATACCATTAATCTTCAGCCGGGTTTCCTGGAATCTGGCTTGGGACAACAATTTATTGGCCTCGTCAAGAAGGGCGTCAGCCCGCTCTCGCACTGTAACAATTTGTTTTTTTAGAGACAAAGCTTCCCGGCATTGCGGGGCTCGTGCAAGGGCATCCAAAATGTGGCTGTACGCCTCGGTAAACTTTCTTCGTTTGACAGACGAATCGGTCTTTTTCATGTAGAATCGATACTGTTCTGCTCGCCTGGTCGAATCTGCCAGAAGCTGCCGGATATCATCACGCTCTGGCACTTTTTCCAGGCAGGTACGCAAATATTCATTCGCTTTTTCAAATTGAGCGTGATCCATTGCAGCGATAGCTTTTTCAAAAATTTGATCAAATTCAGTTAGGAGGGATTTGATTTCGGCAATCTGCTTCAATGCCTGGCCGTGCCGCGGGATTATTGAGAGGATTTCTTGCAGGATTTCAATCGAACGCTCCAGATTGTCTTCGGATCGAGCCTTTGATGCCTGGGAGAATAAGTTGCTTACTTTTGACTGCTTTTTTCTCAGATCCTTGATAATCTCTTCTTCATCCCTGCCGGCACCGCAACGAAGCATCATCTCCAGCAATTGGATTGCCGCGACGGGATCTTCATCTTTCAATTTGCTGACTTGCCGGGATCGGTGCTCCTTAAGATAGTGTGCGGCGATTTTATGGTAGCACTTAGGACAAGTCCTGACATCGAGTCGAACTTCATAACCACAGAGTGGGCATGACCGAAAACGATCAGCCAGACTTGCCCCACATCGACATAGTCGTGCATCTGTATCAATGGTAACCAAACCGCAGGCAGGGCATGACACATCCACGGATATATCATCACCATCTTTTACACGATCCAGATCCGTAATCAATTCCTCGACATTGCGATAACGATCCTCCGCATTTTCCGTCAGACATTTCCCAATTACTACCCAAGCGGCTGTCATTTGAAAATCGCTCGACGCCTCCGCATCCAATTGTTTTATATAGATTTTTTCCTGATCACCATCAAAAGGTTCTGCCCCGTTAAGCAGTTCATACAAGATCATTCCCAAACGGAATACATCGTTGAGAACATCATCCTGTGTCAGAAGCGGGGACTGCGAACTGTTGGAACTCAAAAATCTGGCCCCGTCATGGGCGGCCTGTCTTGCAGGCTGGTCGATGTTCCTGAAAAGCCCGAAATCTGAAACTTTTACAACTGTGCTGCCATCGTCATAATTGAACAGGAGCAAGTTTTCAGGTTTCAAATCCAGATGAGCCAAGCCTGAATCATGAATAGCCTTGGTCCCCAGACAGCCCTGCCTAAATAATTCCAAGCCCTTTGCGGGGAATCGTCCGTTGTTTACAGCATTCTTCTGCAGCCACTGCCGAAAAGTTCCGCCATTGGCTACCTCCATGGATAGTAGTAATAGTTCAAATCCCTCCCATCCCTCAAAATGCAGATCCTTGACTTTTATAACATGCCGGTAGTCCGTGATCCCCTGATGATACTTGGGCTCTTGCTTAAGTTGCTGGAAGGAATCCTCAACACGGTTCGGACCGACTTGAACTATCTTTATTGCCACTTCCTCCGACGCACCGGTATCCTCAGCGAGATAAACATCACCTACACTACCGCTTCCCAGATGGTCTTTTATCACAAAGCGTCCCACCTTGGTTTCAGGGGGAAGGATGGTCCTCTGCTCGCAATCAGATCCGGATAGAGAGAGATACGGTCTATAGGCGGTTCCAGAAGAAGATGATCCGCGACAGGCTGGACATTCTTCCTGCCCGGGCGGAATGGGTCGATTACATTGTGAGCAATTTTTTTGGGACATTCTCAACTACTCCTGTTTCGGTGGTTATGCGCCTTTGCCTCCGTGGTCAGCCTGCGTAATGCCTGCCATATGAGTTTCCGGCACTCGGCGAACCATGGCTGGGGCAAGGTGCCGGCTTTGGCTCGTTCAAGGGCAGCAATTAATTGATTATTGCGATGCTCGACAGAACCGCTTGATTCCAGCCAACCTGCATCGAAAAGAATGACTGGAACAATTAACGCCGGACTTTGATCTTCCATAATCTGAATTGCGGGTTTGACGATTTCATCCGCTGAAGCGGTGGCGTCCTCAAAAACGACGACAGTTCTTTTCTCCATCGTTTTTCTGGAAATCCACCACAAACTCCTCGCCCTCGCTTCAGGAAGGTCCGACCGGTGGGATTCTTTTCTTATTTGCTCATATTTTCTCGCAAGAGCCTGCCCGCTGAGAGAACCTTCAACAAAGGGCCTGGAAGCTGAAGCATTGAAAAGCCAGCAGCCCGTGAACGGCTTGCCCGTTACGGTTGAAGCCTCGATCAATAACGGCAAGGGCACATCCGGTTCAATTATCCAATCCCTACCCTGCAAAATTCCGACAGCCTTCTCCAGCCAGGGGCGAGAGTACGATGGATTTTCTCCCGCTGGCAGTTGGCTATAAATTTCCCACGCTCCTGTGAGCTGCCAAGTCAACTCAAGAAGTTTTCCATATCGCCGAAGCGACTTGTCCGCTTTTTTGTTATTCGAGGGCAAAATGCCGACTAACTCATGACGCACCTTCAGCTCTGCAATAACATCTTCTTTCCGTTCCGCCATTTTGGCAAGGAGTCCCAATGAAGCGGACTTAAAGCCTAGTTCCGATAACTCCTCAAGCAAAGCATCAATACCCTCAAATCGTTTCGTTTCAATCTTTTCCTCGATTTCACGACGCAGCTGCTGCGCCCGCGCCAGCCTTCGGGTCTTGTCAAAATCTCTGCGGGCATGAGCGGAGGGGCCAAACGCGATCCGGTAATGATTCCCCTCCAGCCGGCGAAGTAGTTGAAGGCTGTTGGCCTCGATAGCGTAAATTGCAGCCTCAAAGTCTGAATTTATCAGAAGGATTTGTTTTGATTCGCTGTCCAGGAATTCACCGGAAACGATTCCCATCGGTGCCTGGCACTCATGCGAAGCAGGACCTTTGGCATCTTCCCAGGTTTTCATCAGGCCATCATTTTTTCCGATAGTATAAAGTCGATCACTATTTGCGATAACGGCGTAAAATTCACCTTCATGAGCTGCATGGACGCACAACCCAAAATCACCCAGGCCGCAAACGACCAACTCTCCCCGATCCGATGGATAAACAACAGCATTTTGCTTTTGCCAATATATCAATCGTACTATCGAAAATTTTGTCGGTGGCTTGGGGACATCAACCTTACTATGAAGCTGGCCGGTCGATAAGTCCCACAGAAGCAATCGGCCAGAAGAAGACAAGCCCAGCAATTTGTTGTCGTCGAGTCGCAACAGCGAGCATACTACTGCCCCGTCTACCTCCAGGGCCTTTGGCGTCGTCGAATCACCAGCCGGAGGCCACAACAGACACCGCCCCGCGGCATCTGTACTGGCAAATTGCGAGTTGCCGACAAGGCACAACGACAATACAGGCGACCCCTGAAGGCGGCTTGGAAAAGTATTCGGTTGCGACGAGATATCTCCATCAGGCCAGGACAACAGATGAATTCTTCCACCCCGTGTACCGACAACAACAAGGCCATCTTCGGTGTCCATGTCGATTGCATATACGCTGTGGCCGGTTTGTCCGAGAAGGCATGAAGCGGAGGCTTCATTGGGCCCAATTGCCCACAATCCGGGCTTGGGCTTGCCTGTTCCCAGAAACACACTCGACATGAAGTTTTGACAACTGGCCATTTGTTTTATAGTCCCATTCAATCAACCGCCAGTGGCGATGACTGAACAAAATGAAGTTTTCGTCTCTTCCAATTTTTAAAATCTTAAAATCCCGCCATCGTTATTTGTCCAGTTCAAAAAGATCGTCCAGCTCCCCATCGCCCGATGAATTTCCGGTATCAATGGAATTGGGATCATCCGGCAGCCCGGGCCACTCCCGTGGTTTTCGGCCCGGAAAATACTTTGCGGATGCTTCGGCAATTGCTTTTTGACAGGCCTTTATTGCTTTAAGAACCTCCTCCCGCATATTATTAAGCTGCGTGATTCTGGCAGCCAGCCTTGCTTCCTCTTCGGTATAATGATCCCTGACCTTATCGCCGTTAATTTTGTTCTGATGGGAAGTGACTACGGTGAGATTGTTCCTGCAACGGCTAATTTCCGCCTCGATAGCTTCAAGAATCTTGTAAAGTTCCTTCAATTGTGACTGAAGTTTTTCCTGAAGCTTTTCTTTCTTGGCATACAATTCTTCAGCAAATGGACACTCGGAATTACCCTCTTTATCCACGGCAGGTAAGGAATGCACCGAACGGTCCAAATCCTCGATGTTCTTTTCTGTGCCTTCCAGAGTTTTCTCCGTATTTTCGACACTTACATTTTCCTTGTTGATATCTACATTTCCCTGCATCTTTATGTCCTCCTGCCTGAGTTGACCCTGGACTGATGTTCATCGTGCAGACGCCTGCTTTCCTCACGGGCGTCCTTCGCGACATTTTCCTGCTCATCCAAAAATTCCTTGTCCCGTATCGCTTCCTCCTTGGCATTGATAAGTTCACTGTTTACACCATCGCTGTTGATCTCCGCACTGGCGTCCGATATCTTGCCAAGATCAGATGAAACAGTGTCGCCGGTTTCCTGAAGCTCGCCTTCATGCTCCTCACTCTCGCCGTGAACATCTTCCAACTCACCGCTGGCCTCGTCGAACTCGCCGATACCAGTATCTTCCGCCGCCTCAATGGCCTGGCCCTCCCCCTCGAATCCTTCGGCCGTGCCACCTTCCATCGCATCAAGGGTATCGCGGACAATTTCGATATCTACCGTATCCAATTCGACCTGCTTGCCTTTTTCGTCCATATCTTCGTGATGTTTTTCGACCTTCTCGGTTATTTCGCTACGGGATGTATGTTCACTTTTTGCCATAATCAAGTTCCTTTCATTTTTTTGGCACTTGCCTTAAACCAACGAATCGCCCCGTTAAGAGACTTCAATAAGCCTCTGGCATACACTTGAATTACAGAATCAAACACATGAATAAGGCTGTCATAACATTTTTGGAGACTCTCAGAATGGATTCCTACCCTCGCCGTTTCCTGTAGGGCAGGACGATAAATTTCTCTGATAAATTCATTATATGCCGAACAAACCCGGGCATGATATTTCCTGGCACACCCGGCCTGCGTAGCATGCTGCTTTACCGACATGTCAGCGGGCTCTACTACAATATTCAATATTTCCTTTGTTTCAACGCCGATTGCCAGCAGTTTGGCTTCGAGCTTTTCCATCTGCTCTTTCACCTCTTTGAACATACTGAAGAGGCGATTATCAGAAGCATCCTTGAACCAATCATCATCGCTGATATAAGGAACAATCGCCTCGCCGATGGGCGGAGATGGAAGTTTTAGTTTTTCATGGAGGTTGGGAGTACGAATGCGGCGCGTACCGAAATAACCTTCAGTGAAAAAATAAGCCTCACCCGGCTGGAGACGGGCGATTTCCTCGGTCTCGATCTGCCCAAAAAGCATCGTCCCGCCAAGTTCGGCCCTGTCCTCATTGGCCACCTGCCTGAAGGCGAGTTTTGAGGCTGTGTTCTTGATAACCTCCGGTGCGACGGTTGAGGGCAACTGATCCACGATTATAATTGCGACTCCCAACGCACGCAATTCTGCCAGCATCAGACAGATAAATTCAGCTGCAAATGCCTTGGGGTCGGCCTGCTCCTCAGACTGGGCGGCTTTTCCGGCAGGGCCGACGATGTTATGTGCCTCTTCAAGTACGATGGCGAGTTGAACATCCCGATCAGACCGCGTAATCATTTTGACGCGTTCACGCACCATCATCAGGATAAACAGCGTCAGAAGACACGCCTGTTCAGTGGGAAGGCTGCCCAGCTCTACGATTGAAAAACCATTTATCAGCTGATCAATGGACGGGGTATCCCCGCCGCCTTGGAAGACAGAACCGATCGCCCTGCGAGTTAGAAGACCGAGCCGAACCTCCAGTGCAGCTCGCAGGTTAGAGCGAATTTCACCAGAGTAATCCTTACTGTTTAAAACATTTTCCGCAGCCACCTGCAATTGCCTCATAGTAGGCGGTTTATCAGGATCGGGATTTTGTGAGTAAATCTGCTCAAGTGCCTCGCCCAAAATCGCGGGAAAAACAGGGAGCATCGGCATCGACGCTTTGAAACAGGTAATGAGATTTTCAATATGTTCGTTCAGCGATATACCCGGCAAGAGTCGAAGCGGATTCAGCCGGAAGGGAGATATTTTTTCATTGCCCGGCGTGTATAGCTGCAACTGTTTCGACAGACGCCGGATTTGAGGATCTTTGTGTTTCTTCAGACATTTCAACAATCGGTATTCGCTCTTGGCCGGTTCAAAGACAATAAACGGAATATCACGATTGGCAAGCTGATCCAGAATATTAATCATCGCAGTCGTTTTGCCCGAGCCCGGCATTCCCCCGACAAATGCATGTTTTACCAGCCGGTCCAGGCGGATGCCTCGCGGAACGGCACCGTTACCATCTGCAACAGGACTGCCTGCGGATTGCTCATCATATCCGAGCAGAATCATCCCGTCAGCTTTTTCGTGAGGGGGATCGGTATTTTTTCGAATGCAACACGGCGAACCATATGAAGCTACCGGCAAACGGAAAACCCCTGTAAGCTGATCGACTGTCGCCAAGTTGCTCAAGCCGGCCAGGGCTTCGTAATCGTCAATGTCCAGCTCCTTCAATCGCGGCACCAGGGCAGATGCCGAAACAACATCGAGTTGCTTGCAGCCATCCGTCGCCTTCTTGTAAACGGAATCTCCACTCCGAGATTCAAACAACTGGTAATTTCCGTCCTTAAATGCAGACTCGGCTATTACTGACCCCAGCAATCTCGCAACAGCCGGCGTTTTGGCAAATACGCGAATATGAAAACGCAGATGGGGCTGTGCAAAGGTCTCGTGGAAACGCTGCTGCTGACGAAGTATGTTGTCAACCAGCGGATCCCTTTGGCGAAGGGGCCTTAATTTATTTCGAGAAATATTTCGCCAGTCCTGCTCGGCGGCGGCTCCCCAATCCCCGTCGAACGGCTCATCGTCGTCGCTGTCCCACGATCGATTGACCTGCTGAAGACGCGAAAGATAACGCGTGTGCTCCAACAGTTCTTGGCTGACATCGACAGGCTCAAGGCAGATATCGACTATTATCCCCTCACCAAGGCGGTCCAGTATGCTGTCCAACAGCAGATAGTCGTTGTCGTCCTTAGCCTCGAAAGGGCAAATCGAGTAATAGCCAGGCAAGGCCTTAACGTTAAATTCCGTGGTAACAGTCGGGGTAAAAATATTCTGGCGCCGAACCACGTCACACGCGCAACAATAATCTGACCAATCAACAGCTGCCCCCTTGACGGACTCCAATTCATAGAACCGACTGAACGGCCCCCTTTCCAGCAAGAGATTTACCGCAAAATCCATCTCCTTCTGTCGAGCCCGTCCCAGAAGATAAAGGACAAGCCTTTCTTGCGGATCCTGAGCTTCAGCTGCCGGTGAATAAACAAACCGAATCGCCACGGCTGCGGAGTTGGCAGGAAAATCCGCCAATGTACGCGGCAGATGCTCGCTACCAGCCTGTATGGCCGCACGAACATCTCCACCTGCCTTCAACCGGTATGACGGATACGCCGGATCAGGCAGCTTGGTAAGTTTATATGCCCAAATATGTTTTCCCATTTTTAATCCTTCAAAACAACTTCTAATTAATACCAGCTACACTCGGCCAACACGGCCCAGTCGCTCAATTAACCGATGATGCTCCCTGAGAACTTTTGGAAGACCGGCACGAATGCGGGCTGCACTTCCTTCGGTAAGTTCGGATGGAAGCAGATGACCAAATTTGTCCAGATACTCCTGGGACGCATTTAGTTTTTCTTCAACAGAAAGGTTGTTCCAATATGTATTCACTTTTGCATTAATCTCATTGTCAATAAACCGCTCGGCCATGCTCAGAGCAATCTTTCTTACAACCGCATACAGACCGCCTTCGTTTCCGGTGCGCGCAATTTCAAAAGCGGTTTTTTCACCGTTAGGTCCGTAAACTCGCATCAGAATCTGACAGCATCGGCCCCAATCGAAATTTGTGCCTCCCGAACATTGTCGGCGAAGCAAAAGCATTTTTTGTTCTCCATGGTTCAGAAAGCGAGTAAGACAAAGGCGAAATTGATTCCAATCCGTTATTAACGCAGAATCGAACTCGAAAGTATTGAGAGCCTCATCGGCACGCATGTTGAGCTGCTCGCTCGTCTTTGCCGGATGAATGCTGTTCAATAATTGTTCAAGTTTACTTGGCATCAATGCTCTCCACTACAGTCGCCGAAAAATGGATGAAGTATTTTGCAAACTTTCCACATACGAGCGGATAAGTTCCTGAAAATTCTGTGCATATCTCTCCGGCTGATCGGCCCGGATGGAAGAAGCCAGATAACTGCCGCAACTGCTGATGAACTGACGAATGATCTCGACCTTGTCATCCCACGCGTTCGGCGCAACATACCGGTCGAAAACTTCGCGGATGTACCGCTCCACGGATTCAGCCTTTATCGCCTCGGCAAGCTTGTCCAGGACAACGCGCATACCGCCATTTGTACCGTCATGGGCGTCGTTGAAAGCGGTAACGATATCTCCTTTTCTGCGTCGATATTCCCGTTCGAGAAGTTCCTTGGCCCGGCCCGCAGCTTCTGCTGATGATAGCGAACCGCCGCCCGAGACGCACCGCGTGAAATGCTGATTGTAATAGTCCGCGAGAATATCGCTAAACTCCTCAAAGTTGGCCACCACATTACTGTGCAAATGATAATTCATGCGGGCCTCGTCGTGCTCAAGAGCAACCTGCCGGGTAATTTGACGCTCACTGAGTGCCGTTAAGAGATTGTCGATTGCTGCCATTTTATTGACTCCTTAAAGTGTGCGAAGTAGTTGTTTGACCCGATCCACTGAATGTACATATGTTCGAATTATTTCCCGATAGTGCCGAGCGAAACGCATCGGCGATTGGTTGCGGATCTCAGATGGCAGATACGGTCCGAGGCGATCCATAAATGCCTTCATGAACGCTACCCTGTCATCCCAGTCGAGTGGATCCACAGCCGTCTTGATAATCCTATCGACATACTCGGCCTGCTGCTCTACCTTGAACTGCTCGGTCATGGCATCCAGTACCAATCGCATCCCGCCATTGGTGCCGTAGCGGGCCTGCGACTGGGCGGCGTCAATACCGCCCTTGTCTCTGAACGCCCGCTCCAACAGGGAATACGCTTTTGTCTTGAGTCTGTCATCGTCCATCGCGAAGGCCCTGGTGTCCATATGCCGCAACATCGCCAGATAAAAAGCCGCCACGGCATCGTGGAACATCTCGCTGGAATCGATGATAACATCGCTCATTACATAGGTGCCGCGGGCCGTGTCTATCGGCAAGCCGATGTTCCTGGCCAGGGCCTCCTCGCTGATTTGTAACAAAACTGCATTTACCCCCGCGGCAGCATCTCCGGACATTTCGACATCAACCTTCGGCGGCTTTTCGTCACGAAAAACTTTCGGCATACCCTTGCCGCAAACCACATCTAAAAAAAGCGAAACATCGTCATAATCATCTGCCCCCGCGAACTTGCAAACCTTAAGGCACAGCTCCTTGGGCATAAGCGGGAAAAAACCCCTTGTCTGCCGGGTTGTAGGCGGCAGCGACCTGACCAGCTGGGATAATTTCAGACCGAATTCTTCGGGATATTTTTTGCAACGAATCTGATACTCGCTGCGGGCAAGCAGGATATCTCCAGCATGCTCATTATCACCGGTAATCAGAAATTTCTCCAAAACGCTCCAAAATCTGTTTTCATTATTCTCACCCAGAAAACTGGCTGCCCGCTCAATTACCGTGCCGTGGGGGTTGGGTAGCTTGACCTTTTCAAAAAAGTCGCCGCGCAGACTCGCTGGAACCACAGCCTGGGCGTCAAATATCCCGCGACATAACTGGTTCACATCGGCGACTGCCACCGGACGCAGATGGGCCCTGGCCTCGATAACAGCGACGCGGATATTCTCCTGTTCGTTGGGAGAGAGAGTTTTCAGCGACATATCGCTGTTGATGGAGGGATAAACGAATTTTTTGATACTCGGATCCTCAGCTGCGGCGGCGAGCTTGGCGGGTATGCTGGCAACGGGTCTGATATCGCCGTGGCATGATGCGACATGTCCTGTAGCGACAATATCCTGCGGCATGGGCATTTTTAGCGTCGCCGACAATAACGCCAGCAGCACCGCAACATCGGCTGAATACCCCGAGACACTCAGACCAATGTCGCCCACCGACGCAGCTGAAAGATTGACGATAGAAACTTCGAAACATTTGACAGCAGTATTTAAGTCTGCCCCAGGTCTCAGCAATTCGACGATGCCGTCAACCACAGGAAGCACAGTTTCATTAAGATGCTCTGCAACTTTCCTGTCAAAAACAGCTGGCCCGACAAAGACAAGACGCCGGTCGGTTGTTTTCGGGGACACTTTGGCAACCACCGCCGAAACAACGGCCTTGCCGTCATCACTGCTGCCGAAAACAAGAACCGTTGGAGCCCTGCCGACTATGGTAGATTGCGTTTTCATCGCCCGCCCACCTTCGAGGTTCCAGAGGTAATCTGCATGAACCCCGCTTCCAGCCCGGCATAAACGCGAACAATCAGCGTCCCGTCCAAAAGGTCTATTACACGCACTGGCTGTCCGCTCGGTTCGCCCGAATCGGCGGCCATCTTAAAAGACTCACCCGGCCAGGCCTTCAACCATAACACATCCTGCTGATCCAAACTCCCCTCCCATAAAACACGGCCGGTTTCCAGCGTGATTCGATATTGCCCGGGCGTAATATCGGCTATGGTTTGACTGCCCATAAAATCTCCGAATTCCCCGAAAGAAAAACTCCCGACCCTATCGCCGTCTCTTTCGACAAAGGCCCCAATTGTTCCCGGGCGCCCCAGCTCTTCGAGAATTTTGGCACCCAATTGTTCGGGCTCATCCCTCAGCTGCGAGTTGCCAACAGAATTCATGAATCCCAAAAACTGCTTGTAGCCCTGACTGTACCGAGACTCTTTACCCATAGTCCGTATCCGCTCAAAAGCCTCGCGCATAGCCTGGCCAGGTTCCGGCTGCTGCAGCGCCTGGGCGATTATAGGAATAAAGAAAATATCGTCACGCATCGTCATACCTCCCCCATCCGGGGATGTGGACCGTTCTGCAAAACTTCTTTCACATGCTCCCATACTCCCGCCTGGTAGGCGGCTTCCCTAAAAATTTTATGTCTGGCAAGTGTACCGGCGGTGTTGGCCCAGAGATCGGGAATGTGCTCAATGTTTTGCCATCGGCTGCCGGCAAATCGGCTGAAAGTGGCCTTGCTGAGACCAAACGCCGAGGCAAGACGCCCTTCGGCATAGCAGCCAATGCTCAAATCTTCAAATATATTCAGGATCAATTGCTTCAAAGCAGAACAGCCCAGGGCGCCAATGGCTGGGCGTTGTTTGTGAATGTTTTCGGCCTTTTCATCGGCGATGATTTTTGCTATTGCCAGGCCAGTAGTGGAGATTTCACGCTCGATAAGCAGTTCCAGCGGGGTCTCTGTCGTGGATTCACCAGAAAAGTGATTGCGAGCTTCGTTGATAGACACATGCCGGGCTATGCCGAATTGGCCGTCTATAATGCTTTGAATACGATACCGCTCGCCAGGACGACAGGGTTCGGGATTTTCGACATTGTCTTCCAACCATCCCCGGCGATGACTGCCAGGCAAAGTAACCGGCATCCAAAAATAGAGAACCTTACCGTCCAGCCGCCAACCATAACGAGACCTTGTCGGATTAACACTTCGCCTGGCCTCCAGACACGAATACCGAAAGTTCCTGACAACATGATTTTGGAAAATTTTTGCGGCAGACAATTCCCATAAAAGCGGCAAAGCCTCTGGATGACCTTCCGACCATCTGGTCATCTGTCTTAAAAAGGCGCGAAAATAATTCCGGCAGTCGGGTCCATTTTGCCGGCACTTTTTGGTAAGCTGGTATTCGTCTGGAATGTGGGAAAATTTATCGACGGTCAGATCACAAGCCAGCTCAATTACCGCGTCATTCTGCCCTGCGAGTTTTTGCGCCCAAGCGGAACGACACAACTTTTCCACAAATCGAACCAGCAGCATGGGAGAAGAACCCCTGAGCATGAAGATAGACCGCTGGTCATGAAACTCGCTCAACGCAGACCTGTCTGCCGACTCGACAATGCGCCAAGTCAAATCAACAAGCGAAAGGTTCTGATACGAACACAATCGCTCGTTGCAGACTGCCGGAAGATTGGCTTTGTCAACGCCCATACATACCCTCAGCTTTGGTGAAGAGAATAGGGGCAACTTTACAAACAAATAACGCCGGGGATATGGCCTCCGTTCCGTTTTCCACCCCGAACGCAGGCACTTTATGGGCTGGAAATTCCCTTACAAAAAAGAATACTACAATTTGGCTGAAATCTCAACTGTAAAATTACTAAAAAAAATCCATATTGGACGAGATTACAACTGTGCAGAAGGTTTCGGCGTAGGATCCGGCGCCTGATTGCCAAGGATAGACTGAAGCGGGAGATTGTTTTGTCCACCTCCAGCCCAGATATTCGCCCAGATGCCCCCGGACAAAAGCCTTTTACGATCGGTCAGCCAGATAAAACCCGACGGGGACATCTCGCGAACCAATTTGCACATCACATCCGATCTGGCCCTGCTGTGCGTGAGAAACAATAATCGAAACCCGTGTAGCTGGCAGTTCCATATCTGCTCGTATCGCTTGTATTGCTCGCGAACAAAGTAGATCTTGTAGTTGATTATTTTCTGCCGCACATCGTACCCGGACATCCCCGCCCTGACGAGCGTCTCTGTACCCATGTCCACCTCCAGAAAAAACAGCAGCGTTTTATTGACAGCAGGTTGACTGATGGAAAAAACCCCGTCGGGAGTGAATCCCACCCATCGGCTGGGTTTGTTGAAAGTCTGAATCTTTTCGTGAATCAGCGGGCGGGAACCTGAGGCCACTTGCTCGGTCGGGGAGGTGGTTGTAAGAAATCGTACGCTCAGCTGCGATGCAATCCGTTGTATCTGTACCAACTGAATCCGCAGGTCGTTCATCAACATATGATGGTCGATGCATCGGATCTTCTCAGCTGTAACAAATTCCGCCGATATGTCAGCGTCAAGAAATCCCTCTGACTTGAGCATATCGACGCCCTTTACAGCCAGAGAAATCCGTTGCTCAGGCCGGCCGCGGTTCTTACCAAAATCTCGAGCGGTAATGCAGACTAACCCCTCGGTTTCGAGATAACACAGGCGCCGACGCAGGCTTTGTATGTTCCTCCGATCGAGAGCCGCAAGGTGATAAACCAGCAACATCCGATATTCGGCAAGCGAGGTTAAAATTTTCCAATCCTTCTGGTTTATTTTTACAGCCATTTTCAAGCTCCTTACATGTCGGTAGTAAAAGACACTGGGGGGAAATCTCCTGGGCCAATAACTATGCGGATGAACTGAAATGTGGATTTCAATGCAGTGAGAAAGTGTCGCTTTATTCATGCCGAAATGTCGCTTTATTCGCCCAAAGTGTCGCTTTATTCCGCTCCGAGTGAGGCGATGTTGTGTTTTAAAGCGACACCCGAAATAGGACTAACCAATGGCTCTGAAAGAGATTAGCAACTGTCGCTTTAATCGAATTAATACAGATATAAACTTACTTGCCGATATGGCTGGGCTACTACAGGGATTTCTAACCCGCTCCGGGCCACGCAGACCCCTTCTCGTAAATCTTTCCCCTTCGGGTCGGCCTTACGGCCTAAAGATTTATCGAGGGGTCTGCTACAAGGCCTTCCGCTTATATCGTTATGTCGGTTCGCCAAAAAATGGGCGAACCGCCAAAGCGGTTTAAGTCCGGAGGTAGTTGAAATGAACATCTACAAGCTAAGGGCAATAATGGAATCAATCCGCAAACAAGGAGGAATACCAACCGACGGTACCGGCAGGAAACTTTCTCCCGAAGAAACTCTTATCTGGTTTGACCTGGATGGGCTTCTTATGCAATTTGAAAAAAGACAATTAAAGGAAGAACTATTAGCCTTAAGGGAAGCAGAGGAATTCATGGAACGTGTCGAGCTTACGATTCACAGGTGATTTTCTCTGGCTTTCTTTTTTTATCCTCATCCCACATTGTTGGTGAAAAATCATTTAAATTCAGCCTCTTACGAAACTGGAGTTTTATCGTATTATAGCAATCGGCATTATCATCGAGAATTGATTTCAAAATGATGCAAAACCCCTGTTGTATGACTCCTCATGACAGGCTGATCTCACTCCTACACTATCCTCCACGACAGCAACCATACCTGTCAGAGATCATAAAGTTTTGAAGTTCGAGGTTTTGCCTGCAAAACCTCGAAAAAAGCACCAACTTTATCGGCCGAAAAAAACATTGTCGCCAGGGCCAGATTGATTAACCACCAGCCCGTGGTGCGAAAAGATTAAATACCGGTGCGGTTTATGCGTTCAGTGGAGTTGATGCGTCGGATGGATATAGCCTCGTACCTGCAGCAGCAGAAAGATAATGTCGGCAAGGAATCCCGGCATGTTAAGGATTTCTCGGTATTTGACTTCAATTACATTCCGGCAAAACCGCTCATGCGGGACGAGTGCAAAGAACTGATAGACGAGATGCTGCAGTTTGAAGTCAGCGGCATTGCCAACCATCTGGCTATTATTGGCAGTCGGGGTTCCGGCAAGACGCTGCTGGTCAAGTATCTCCAACGCGTGATTCATGCCGAAACTAGCCTAGCTGTCCTTTACGCCAACTGCCGACATCATAATACGAGCTTCAAAATCCTTGCCCACCTGCTGGAGGTTCAGGCCCGCGGGACGAGTCTTTCCGAACTTTACGATCGCTTCTGTGTCAGGTATCCTGGCAAAACCGTGGTCGTGCTTGACGAAGTGGATTTGATGAGTTCGAAGGACAGAAGGCGGGATATCCTCTACTTTCTCAGCCGCAGTGAAAGCCCCTTCATGGTGATTATGCTATCGAATAATCCCCGTGTTATGAAAGAGCTGGACGCAGCCACGAAGAGCAGCCTTCAACCCATCCCGCTGCATTTTCGAAATTATAATGCCGAGCAGCTACAACGAATCTTGTCTGACAGGGCCAAACGGGGCCTGCATAAGTGGGATGAAGGCCATTTGTCTGAAATCGCAGCCCTAACAACCCGCTTGGGCAATTCCGACGCTCGCGTGGGGATCAAAGCTTTGCAATACTCGGTAATGCGGCCACAAAAAACCCTGCGGGATAACTTCGAGCGTGCCAGAAGGGATGTTGTGGTAGACATGATAAACGACCTGTCAGATGCAAACCTGATGATAGTGCAGGCAGTGGTCAAAAGCGGAGCAGACTTCGCCAAGGACATCTATCAGCAATACTGCAAAATCGCGGGGTCGCAAAGAGAGAACCCTTTTAGTTATGTGTATTTTTATTCCAATCTAAGTTACCTGCAAAGCCTTGGCCTGGTGGCCCTGGTCTCAACAAAGCGAGGCAGAATATATGCGAATCGTGTTCTTTTGACTTTTGAGCAGGAAATTCTTGAGCAGATATTTCAGCTCCGCTTTGAAAAGTAGTATATGCGGAGTTTATGCGTGAGAGTTGAGTTGAAGCCAGATGCATGTTCGTTGCCACTGTCGTTACCACCAGCCAGTGGTAATCACTCTCCGACATATATAACTTCAATATTGAAAATAAAGAGATAGAAGAAGAAAGAATGAAAAGAAAAAAAAGAAGAAGGAATACTTTTTTACAGAAAAATCGCTGACGCGTAAACTCCACACACTCTGGTTTGGCATACATCTGAAATGCTTAGGACAAAGGGGGCGTTTCTATGCGTAGAAAAAAGTTCCCTCGAAAAACCACACGAGCTTGATACATAGCTATAAAAGACCTTGGGTTTTGCAGGAGAACAAATCCAACTTGGCAGCATTACCGCTGACGCATAAACTCCGCACTCCAAGCCATGCTTATTCAAATCTGGGGATTGTAGTATCTCCAACAAAACCATTGAAGCATGAGGTGAGTTTGTGTATTACTAATCATCAGCTGCTTTAATCGCTTTGTGCAGATACTCATCAACTTAACTCCTACGCCTGGTGGCGGTTAATTTTCAAGGAGCCTTATGTTTCAGATTCGACAGCATGGCAGTACGGTTGGCCGAGAGGTTCTTGGCGGCGTAACGACATTTATGGCGATGAGCTATATTATCT
>Ga0164310_10000898_pt1 | contig 16456 bp, 19 predicted proteins | sample GuaBasSedimGuay1_FD_121795 | JGI IMG/M metagenome (GOLD analysis project Ga0164310, IMG submission 121795) | Subseafloor sediment microbial communities from Guaymas Basin, Gulf of California, Mexico - Guay1, Core 4569-9, 0-3 cm | ecosystem: Environmental > Aquatic > Marine > Hydrothermal vents... | reverse complement strand
GTGATGGAGGCTGAGAAGAAAAGCCTAAAATTCAGGTTCACAAGACGTAGAGCTAGGAGGCCGTAAAACTGAGAAAACCCCTCAAACTGCTAATAATCTTTCTGATAGGAATCAGCGTCGGAGCCATAGCCCATCAAACGTATAGCGAATACACAGCCCTAAAATCCCTAGAAGTAGAGATTGTAAACACACAAGTGAGCATCGGAACAGACGGAGTCAAAACAATAGAAATCACAATGACGCTCAATTTCACAAATCCATCCAATGTCCCGACGCAGCTCTCCTCAGACTTCCAAATATACCTCTCAAAGGTCTACATCGGCGATGGGCACCTGCCTGATGTGCGTGTCCCGCCTAGAGGCTCAAAGTTGGAGCAAGTCTACCTGCACATAGACAGCCAACAGCTGGTGCTATCTATTATCAGCATGTTGCTTCAGGGGGAGTTTGAGCTAGCTGTAGAGGGGGTTCTGCACACCCGCCTGCTCTTCGGTCTGATTCCAGCTTCTAGGCAGTTCAGCGTCGTCTACAGGTATCCTTAAGGGACGCCTTTCCGAAAATACATAGAAGGTTGGAAATGCTGTGCAGATGTGGAGAAGAAGCAGTCATAAGGCTTAAGCAGTATAGGCGTAGCTTCTGTAGCCGATGCTTCGTCGAGTTCTACGAGAATAAGGTGGAGGGCTTCATCAGAAAGCACAGGCTCCTTAGGCCTGGAGAGAGGGTGTTTGTGGCTGTTTCTGGGGGGAAGGATAGCGCCTCCTGCCTAGCAGTCCTGAAAAGGCTTTCAGAGAAATTCGCCATCGAATTGTCAGCCTTCCACATAAACCTCGGTATTGGGGAATACTCGAGGAGGGTGGAGGAGGCCTCTAGGAGGCTCTGCGAGAAGCTGGACGTAGAGTTGGAGGTGGTAGACGTAAAGGCTGTTTACGGCGTAGGCGTGGAGGAGGTCGCCAAATCCTCTAGGAGAAAGCCCTGCTCCGCCTGTGGAATAATAAAAAGATACCTAATGAACAAAATCCCCAGAGAACTCGGGGCAGACAGGCTCGCAACAGGACACAACCTAGAGGACACGGTCGAATTCTTCTTCAAGAACTGGGCAAGCGGAAACTATTTTTGGCTCTCGAAACAGAAGCCCCTACTCCCCTCCAACCACCCGAAGGTTCTCACAAAAATTAAGCCCCTGTTCGAGAGAAGCGAGAAGGAAAACGAAACCTACGCAAAAATCCTAAACCTGCCATACGAGGAGGGGAAATGCCCCCACTCAGTCGTAAGCAGGTGGAGGGAGGTGGGGGAAATCGTTGAGGAGAGGGTTCCCGGGTTTAAGCTTTCCATAGCTAGGGGGTTGGAAAAGCTGAACATCGTGGTAGACGCCCCTAAGTTTAAGTCCTGTAAGGTCTGTGGAGAGCCGAGCAGCGGAGATGTGTGTAGCTTCTGCAGGCTCATAGGTAGGGTTTAAAACCGCATTTTACAGGCTTGCGTTTTAAGCTCCCCTCTAAGGCTCTCACTGAGCGACGCTTAAGTTATTAGGGAGCGGGGTCTATGGATAATTGGTGCTGTAGGGCTTGGAGCTTTCACGTAGAAGGATGCGGGAAAAGGTTATCGAGCGTTTTGACTACCTAAGAACTTGCGCCCTAGCCAGAGAGCTTTGCCTCCTCGTGAGGACGCACAGGGCGGTGCTAGACCCCGAGGATGTGAAGCGAATGTGCACCTTCATTGCGGGGCTCTGTAAGGAGGCTGGATGCGAGGAGCCGAGCAATCTCTGTCTCAAGGCGGCGGAAGCCGCCTTAAGGGATGAGGAGGAACACCTAAAGCTTTGCGCCCAGAGCTGCCAGCTATGCGGAGAATCGAGGAGGCCTAAGCCGAGTAGGGAGCAGAGGGCCTACGTCGCCTAAAGGCATAAGTAATTTCTGTGCCTTCTCCCTAAATTTTTCTGGGTGCACCCACCCAGATGAGGCCGATCCCTTGGAGCTACGTTATGGATTGGAGATGCAACGCCTGCGGCCTCTGTTGTAGAGAGTTTGAGGTAGTTTTGAGTGTTGAGGAGTGGGCTACCATAGCGAAGAGGTTCGGCGTCAGATACACACGGATGGATGGGGGGAAGTTTTACCTGCGTAAAACGTTGGATGGGAGCTGCGTTTTCCTTTATAATTTGGGTAGTGTCGCCCTCTGCGGCCTGCAGGACATGAAGCCCCTCGCCTGCAAGCTTTGGCCCTTCAAGGTTTTGAAGTGGCCAAAGTACGGCAGTGCCAGTAAGGCGCAATACGTCTACATGGGCAGGCTCTTCTACGTCTACGTAGACCCGCACTGCCCGCAGGTGGTTCTCGGCAGGCCGACGGAGCACCTAGCGCATCAGGTAATACCTGAGGTTATAGAGCTGAGCTTAGGGCTGAGGGTTGAGCAGGAAAAGTCCACAGCCAGTCTACCAGCCATCCACCCGCTCTACATAGAGGCGAGGAGACGGATGAAGGGTAGAATACTCTGCTAAGGGGGCTAGAAACTCTATTAAATGGCTTTCAGATACCTATAAATGGCTTCTGGAAGGTGGGCTGGATTGAGCATGTTCAATTACGCCAAGATGGTCATCGACTACATAATTGAGAAGAACGAATGCACGACAGAAGAGTTGAAAAGCATAGTGCCAGAAAGACGCCTATACGACATCCTATCAGTTCTGGAAGCGATGGGCGTCATTAAAAGGACTAGGAAGCACGTAACTTGGGTTGGCGGGGGAGAACTCGTAGGCAGAGAGGTTGTCGTGGAGGGCCTCATAGACTCCGTAACCCACAGTCCTGTGCGTGCTAGGATAGTCGGGGTTGAGCCGCTAAGGGTTAAGGTTAGGGGCGTCCCCTAAATTTTTGTTCGGGCTTGGAGGAAAGTCTTTGACTCTCGGGGCTGTGGGAGCCAGCATATCCAGCAGCGGCGCAATACTCTTAGGGCGTAGAGTCGCCTGCGACGCCCACAAGGATTGTAGACCCGTAAGGGTTGTAACGCACGCCCACTACGACCACATTCTAGGGCTTGAGAGAAGCCTGAGATACTGCAGGAAAGTGGTTATGACGCCTGCCACCAGAGACATCTTACAAGTGCTCAGGGGCGTAGACCTAAGAATAGGCAAGGTTTCAGCCCTAAATTATGGAGAGCGTCTCGAACTACCAGACGGCGTTCTCGAGCTTCGCTACGCAGACCACATAATCGGCTCGGCGCAGGTCCTCCTCGAAACGGAGAACGGGACACGCATAGCCTACACGGGTGATTTCAAGTTTCCGGGAACCCCCGCCCTCGACGTAGACGTGCTGGTTATGGAGGCGACCTACGGCGCTCCAAACCATGTTAGGCCTCCAAGGCACATCATAGAGAGGATGTTTACGGAGCTCGTGGAGCAACAGCTGAGCAACGGCCCAGTCTGCATTCTAGGCTATCACGGGAAGCTTCAGGAGGTCATGCAGATTCTCTTCGACTCCGAGGTTTGGGCGCCCGTCATCCTGCCCAAGAAGGTTCTCGAAGTCTCTAAGGTCTGCGAACGCTACGGGATGCGGCTAGGCGACTACATCGCATGGAACTCCGAGGAGGCGAGAGAGCTTATTGCACGCAGACAGCCCTACATAGCGCTGCACCACATAAACTCCAGAAGCCGCATAGACGTAGACGCCCCACGCATATACCTGACTGGATGGGAGTTCCGAGCCCCGGTAAGGAAGATAAGCGACAGGGAATACGTGGTCGCACTAAGCGACCACGCAGACTTCCCAGGCCTCCTAGCCTACGTGGAGGAGGCCAAGCCAAAACTCGTAATCACCGACAACTACAGGGAGGGCTACGCAAAAACCTTCGCAAGGGAGCTGGAACGTAGGCTAGGGATACCCGCAAAACCCCTACCCTGAAAAAGCCCTATCCCAAGTTTTACACATTCACCCACAGAAACTGCCGATTTCTTTGGCATAATGTTAAATTTCTTTCATGCGCCATCGGTTTTGAGCACCCGGGAGGCAAAAAGGGAAATGACGAAGTATTTATATTGGGTTGGATGCACAACAGCCTACTTCGCCCCGCAGGTCGCTAGGGCGACGAAGAGGCTCCTAGAAATCGCAGGCATAGACTACACGATACTGAAGGACGAGGTGTGCTGCGGCTTCCCATTACTGCTCTCCGGGCAAACGGACGAGGCAAAACGCCTAGCCGAGAAAAACCTCAACACCCTAGCCAGCCTAGAGGTAGACGCACTAATCTCACCCTGCCCCGGATGCTGCAGAACCTTCAAACAAAAATACCCAAAGCTCGTGGGGGAACTCCCATTCAAAATCATGCACACCTCACAGCTCTTCGAAGAACTCATCAGAAACGGGACCATAAAGCCGAGGAAACTTGACGTGAAAGTAACTTATCACGACCCCTGCGACCTAGGAAGGCATTTAGGCGTTTATGAGGCTCCGAGAAACGTGATTAGGGCTATTCCCGGAGTTGAGTTTGTGGAGATGCCTAGAAACCGTGAGGATGCACGGTGCTGCGGGGCTGGAGGAGACCTGAGGCTCACCTTCCCAGAGATAGCGACAACTATGGCGGCGACGAGAATCAGGATGGACGCTGAGGCGACAGGGGCAACAATCATCGTAACTGCCTGCCCCTCCTGCGTTTTAACGCTAAAGGACGGGGTGGACATTTCCCAACTCATGTATGAGACTAGGAGCATGGAGGTTTTAGACCTGTCAGAACTGCTCCTCCGCTCCGTAGAGGGAGGGATGCAGGGATGAGTTGGGATGAGAGTTTTCAGGAATTTAGAGACAGGGTCAGGGACGCCCTTAACAACCAGAGGCTAAGGACAGCCCTAGACAGGGCGACAGAAACGATATATGCGGCTAGGAAGAGGGCCCTAAGCCGTCTACCATACTACTCCTACATAGAGAAGAGAGCGAGGGAAATCAAGACGTGGTCTATAGAGCACCTGCCAGAGCTCATCCAGTCTACCAAGGAGGCTGTCGAGGAGCTTGGCGGGGTCTTCTACTTGGCGAAGGATGCAAAAGACCTAAACGAGTATGTTGCGAAAATCTGCGAGCAGCATGACGCCAAGCTCGTCGTCAAGTCTAAGTCCATGACTACCGAGGAAACCTTCCTGAACGACGCCCTAGAGCAACGTGGCATAGAGGTCGTGGAGACAGACCTCGGGGAATTCCTAATACAGCTGAAGAAGGAGGCTCCATCGCACATAGTGGTTCCGGCGGTGCACATGCCGAAGGAGGAGATTGCGGAACTACTTTCGAGACTGACGGGTAAGAGCCTCCCGCCGGACGCAGAAAAGCTCACTAGGGCCGTGAGGGAGATACTGCGTGAAAAATACATCAAAGCCGAGGTAGGAATCACGGGCGCAAACGCAATATCAGCGGACTTCGGGACGATATTCCTAGTTACGAATGAGGGGAACGGTAGGTTCGTCTCGACAGCCCCGCCAGTCCACATCTGCGTGGCCGGGGTTGAGAAGCTCGTGCCGACCGTGGCGGACGGCCTCACAATCTGTCAAGCCGTCTGCCCAAACGCCACGGGCCAGCTACTAACGAGCTACATTTCGCTAATCACTGGGCCAAGCAGGACGGCGGACATCGAATTGACGACTGTTGTCGGAGTTCACGGCCCAAGAGAACTCTACATAGTTCTCCTCGACAATGGAAGGATGAAGATGGCTAAAGACCCCGACTTCAAGCAGGCTCTCTACTGCATTAAGTGCGGGGCCTGCATAAACATCTGCCCCGTCTACCGTGAGGTGGGAGGGCACATCATGGGATACCGCTACGTGGGTGAAATCGGAGCCGTTCTCACCTACTTCTATCACGGGTTGGAGAAGGCGGCGACCTTTGCATACACCTGCACGGAGTGCGGCGCCTGCAACCACGTCTGCCCAATGGGCATAGACATCGTGGGCATGGTGGAAAAGCTCAGAGAACGCATCGTAAAAGCTGGAATGACACCCCCACCCCTAAGAGAACTACCGAGCAACGTGGAAAAATACAAAAACCCCTTCGGAGAACCCCCAGAAAAACGGACAGCATGGATGACAGAAAGCTAAAACAATCCCCCCTTCTTTACCACAAACAAAGAAAAAATTTGGGTGCTTTAGGGGGGCTTAGAAGAAGCCCTTGCCGGGCGTTATGAACGTCGCCTTGAACCAGTTGGCGTACCAGAAGCCGAAGAATATCGCCGCCAGTATTAGCACGACCTGCCTCCAGGGATGCGGCTTCACCTCGTCTGGCAGGAACTTCCTGTTTGTGAAGAAGGTTCCTATGGCTGAGATGACGAAGGCTAGGTTGGCGATGTTGGCTCCGAGCCACAGCAGCCACAGGGGCCTCTTCCACCCTGTGGCAATTACTATTAGGCCCCAAATCCACAGGAGTGCAAGCACGCCGTAGTAGGGTATCCTAATGTCCTCCTTACACCACTTCCTGAACCTCTCAGAGCCCCACCAAGCCATGTCGGTGACTTGCCTAACGATGGTCTCAACGACTCCGACTTGGGTGTCGAAGAGCAGGAAGAAGGAGTATGCCAACGTTAGTGTCCAAGCGATTGTTCCGAATCTGGCGGCTAGGCCCTCCGCCAGAACGGCGGCGACGGCCCAGCCCTTCAGAGGCCTCAACGCATATTCTCTGTAGAGCATGCCCGGTAGGTACATACCTATCATAGCGCCGAGCCAGAAGACGAGCCACTGGTCGATTCTTACTAGCTTGAACCATTGTCTCCACTTCTCTAGGTTTTCCTTGGTTGGCTCGAAGGTTACTCCGACTGGGGAGAAGGTTACTTTCTTTCCGCCGAAGAAGACGGCTGGGATGTATCCGACTTTTGCTCCCATTCCGTAGCCCTTGTCCCTATAGTAGTTTGAGATGGCTGTGTTGTAGAAGCCTCCTAGCCCTGCGTAGCCTGCTAGGGCGCCTAACGCCATGGCGCTGGCGCCCTTCGGTATGTAGCCGAAGTTGAAGAAGCCTATGAGGCCCTCAATCCATCGTTTCGGCGGCACGTAAAGGATGTCTACTATTAACAGTGCGAACACCTGTATGAAGACTGTAGCCCAGAAGACCTTCTCTAAGGTGGCCTCCACCTTGGCGCCCACTAACAGCCAGAACATACAGAATATGAAGGTTACAGCAGCCCACGCCAAGACTAGGGGTTTGTCGGCCGCTGTTGGCAGTCTACCCAGCTGTGCGGCCGTGATGGCCGTTGCTCCTGCGGCGGCCCAGCCTGGCCAAGCTACGTGCAGTATGCCGACCACAGAGGTCAGTATCGCCCAGAAGGCGGGGCCTGGCCACAGCCTCATCCAACCGATGCTGATGGGCTCACCGGTTGTGATTGTGTATCTTGCGTATTCGATGTTCATTAGGGTTTGGAGTGTCGCTGAGATCGTGCATATCCAGAACATGGACAGGCCATACTTCACGTAGACTGCGGGGCCAATCAGCCACTCGCCGCTCCCGATGGCGATGCCCAGAGCGATAGCACTCGGGCCAAGCCACTTAGCAAGGTTCTTTGCGGTGAGCGGCGGAGGCTCGGGAACGTCGGTTACGGTTAATGGAGGGCCATAACCCATCTTAACCGTCTTAGAACTTTTCCTCGACATTTCCCCTCTTTAATTAGATAGAGGCCCATTTGCTTTTAAATTTTATTCTCCAAAAACCAACAAGATTTACGGGATTAAAAAGAATAATATCGTGCTTTTTGGCAGTTTTCTCCGCAATCAACCTTCAACTAGGAATTATGTTAAGTTTAAGTTAGGGTAGGGGAAAATAATTTTATTGAGGGAGCATGTTAGACGTGATAAAAACAGCGCTTTTATCCACCATAGCCCTCACAATGTTAGTCTACGTTTTATATAAGTTTGTCTTGAGGCCCAGTAAAATGTTCAAAGAACTCGGCGTTCTTTTATCTATGTCCGACATTAAGGCGGAGAATGAAAAGGCCTTAAAAATTTTGAGGAGTCGCATACCTGACTACTCCAGCCCCTATATAAGGAGGAGGGATGACAACGAAATTTTAGACGCAATTCGGAGTAAGGGTTGCGTTTTGGTCGTTGGTAGGGAGGGCTCCGGGAAGACTAGGTCTGTTTTTGAGGCCCTGAAGCACATGGCTAGGTCCGGTGAGATTAAAGGTAGACTGCTACTCCTAAAGTGCGACAGGTCCGTGAATCGAGTTCCAATATTTAGGTGGATTGGAACTCTGGTCCTATTCTTAGACGATGTGGACAAGTATTTGAAAAGCTTAGTGAATGTTGAGAATATCATATCTAAGTTGAGGAGGGCTGGCGGAAAACTCCTCGTGGTTGCCACATGCGACGAGAGTGAGCTACAACACCTAAAGAGGACCGGAGTTTACCAGGCCTTATTTAGGGACTCGGTTGTTAGGCTCGGGGATTTAAGTGAAAGGGATGGAAAGAGACTGGCGGAGACTCTCCAAGTCTACTTCGACCCGGAAGTGTTTGATGGAACCCCGGCCTCCATAGCATTGAATTTAAGAGACAAAAGGGCGGTTTATGAGGGGCTGGACGAACAGCAAAAGGCGAACTCTGGAGCATAAAACTGCTAAGGGCAGGATACACCTTCTTCCCCAACCCACATTTGGTTCAAAATGTTCGGGAGAACGTCCTCGGGCTAGGGGGAGAGTGGGAGGAAGACCTAAAACATCTGGTTGAATGCGGCTTCGTTCAGACAATAGACGGTGCCCTACACTGCCCCGACATATACCTATCTAGGGTTGTTACCGATTATCCTGATTCGGACGAGGAGCTTGTGGAGGATTTGCGTAATCTTAGGAAGCTTCTGTTCGGTATGGGAAATTCTGAGGGAATTTATAGGCTTGGAAACAGCTTTCTGTCTCGTAGGCTGAGAAGGGACGCCGTTGAGTGCTTCGTTCAGTCTGGCACATCCTACGTGAACAATGGACAGTTCGAGGACGCCCTAAAAGTTCTCTCCAAAGCTGTGGAGCTTGACCCGAAACACGCCAAAGCCCGATGCAACAGGGGCATAGTCCACCTCTTTAGCGGCTCTTTAGAGGAGGCAATAAAAGACCTAAGTGCAGCCATAGAGCTAGACAGAACCCACGTCTCAGCGTATTACAACAGGGGGGTCGCTTGGGCTAGGATGGGGAAGCTTGACAGGGCAATAAGGGACTTGGAGACGGCCTGGAGGCTGAGAGGACGCTCTCAGGACGAAGGCGTCTACGCCGCCTTTGCACTTACAAGAATCTACTTGGAGGGGAAGAAAGACCTAGATAGGGCTGAGGAGTGGCTTCGAAGGGCTGAAGAGCTTAGGGAGCACTTGGGAGATAGGGAGAAGATTATGCTCAAGTTTTTGGCTAAATCGCTGAAGGAGAAGAAAAAGAAAAGTAAGAAATAGTTTGGTGGGGATGCGTTCGTGGTAGCCGTGCGATGAGCGTGAGAGGAAGGCGTGTCGATTTCTTCTTTAGGGCTAGGTCTTTTGAGAGCAGGTATTGGAGGCCTGGCCACAACTACGTGGAGGAAATCTTCAACTTGGTTAAGGGCTCTCTGAGGGAGGGCGATATAATAGCCGTCTCGGAGAAGGCCCTCTCGACCGCCCTAGGGAATGTCGTGGACGAAGCGAAGGTAAATCCCAGTGTCATGGCGAAGTTCTTGGCTTCTTTCTGGACTAGGTTGGTTTGGGGCTATTTTCTCGGATTTCTCTGCCACATGAATCAGGAAACCATAAGACTGCTCAGAGACTATCCATCCTTTGAGGGTTCTAAGCACAAGCAGGTCGCCCTTACGTATTCTGGTTTTCTCTCCGCTTTGAATTGGGGTTCTGAGGGTGGAATAGATGGTAGCAACCTTCCCTACAGCCTAGTCAGTCTACCTCTAAGAAAGGCGAGAAAAATAGCCGATAAAATTAGGAGGGCTCTCTGCGAAAGGTTGGGGCTGAAAAAGCTAGCCGTAATCATTATCGACACCGACAAAACCTACAGTTTTGCGAATCTGCACCTCTCTCCTAGACGGACTGAGGTAGACGGGATACATGGCGGCCTCGGGTTTTTGGCATACGTTTTTGGGCGTATGCTTAGGCTTAGGGCTAGGCCAACACCTGTTGCTGTTTCTGGTGCTAGAATTTGCTCGGAACACGCCCTACGCATAGCTAGGCTGGCTGAGCGTGTCATGGGTCATGGCGCTGGCCGAAACGTCTGGGAGATGGCTGAAAACTTCGGGGTTGGCCTCGGAGAGGTCAGCTGGGAGATGCTTGAGTCCGTCAGGCATCGGCCAGTCGCTATAGTTAGGCTTTCTAGGAGGCCTCGACGGATGCCAAGGCCTTCTCAATAGTCCTTAGGGCGGAGGAGTAGCGCTTCATGAGCGTCCTAGCTAGGGGTGTTAGGTGGGCTTGGCCCCCTCCCCCGGGCCCGCCACGCCTAGTCTCAACAACAGCCCCACCAAGCCTTTTCTCCATTTTCCTCAGGTATGCCATAGCCTTCCTATAGGATATGCCCAAACTCTTAGAAGCATCCATAATGGAGCCCAGCTCGTCAATCTTCTCCAAAAGCCTATAACCACCCTCACCAAGCACAGGCCTACCCTTAAACTCGAGCCAAATCTTAAAGGCTATGCGTAGAGCTTCCGGGGGTACTCTCGACTTCGACACAGTAATCACTCCAGTCTACTATTTTGTTGGAAATCCTTAATTGGCTTAGCTCCTTTAACTGGAGCTAAGCAGTGGCTGTCTACCATGAAGAATCACGAAGAACACGAGGTCGAATGCGCCTGCGAAGAGATGGGGCACGACCACGAGGTGGGTGAAGGCGAGGAACTTCTGGCTAAAATCCTTTTTCTCGCAGTTTTGGGCTTCATCATACTGTTTTTCCTTCTCTGGGGGCGGCGCCTGCTCCTAGTAGATTTGGGTTTTGGCGTTGCCCCAGTGGCGATTATCACTCTTCTCGGGGGCTACTACATCTTTCGGGGAGCCTTCCTCGCCTTAAAGCAGAGGCGCCTAAGCATGCACGTCCTAGTCAGCGTAGCCATCCTAGCCTCGGTCATCGCCGCCAAGTATTTTTCTGGCCTGACGCTTGCTTGGCTCATAACCCTAGGGCAGACGCTTGAAAGCTTGACCATAGACAGGACTAGGAGGGCTATCAGGGAGCTGGTGAAGCTCAGGCCGAAAACAGCCCGTGTTAAGAGGGGTGGCGAAGAGGTCGAGGTTCCTGTGGAACAGGTTCAGCTCGGCGAGATAGTTGTTATTAGGCCTGGGGAGCGCCCCCGTAGATGGGGTTGTGGTTTCCGGGCAGTCCCTAGTAGACCAGTCCGTCGTTACTGGAGAGTCGATGCCCGTCGAGAAGTCCGTCGGCGACTTGGTTTATGCTGGGACTATGAACACCGTTGGTGCCTTGGAGGTGCGTGTGGATAGGGTAGGCGAGGACACAACCCTCGCCAAGATCATCCACCTCGTTGAGCACGCCCAGAAAACTAGGACTAGGATTCAGGGCGTGGCTGACAGGGTGATACAGTATTTCATACCGCTGGTCTTCTCCATAGCCGCCGCCGTCTACCTAGACAAGACGGGAACGCTCACCCGCGGCCAGCCAAAGGTAACAGACGTAATCGGCTTTGGCTTGGACGAATACGACATTCTTCGCTTGGCGGCTTCAGCCGAAAAGCTCTCCGAACACCCAATAGCGGCAGCCATCCTTGAGAAGGCTGGGGAGTCAGGCGTGAAGCTCCTCGCCCCTCAGGACTTCGAGGTTTCCCCGGGCAGGGGCGTCTACGCTAGGCTTGAAGGCGTTGAGGTGCTGGTTGGGCATAGGAGGTTCTTGGAGTCTCGTGGGGTTTCTACTGAAAGGCCTGACAAGGCGTCGAGGCTTGCCAAGAAGCTTGAGGATGAGGGGAAAATGGTTGTTTGGGTCGCAAAGAACGGGACTGTCGTTGGGCTTTTGGGTGTTATGGACACGCTGAAGGAGGGCGTCAGGGAAGCCATACAGGAGCTGAGAGACCTCGGGGTTGAGAGGATTGTGATGCTCACCGGAGACAGCGAAGTAGTCGCAAAAAACATCGCACACCAAGCGGGGATAGACGAATACCATGCGAACCTACTCCCAGAAGACAAGGTTCAGGCGATACACGAGCTACGTAGACAGGGCTACCTAGTGGTCATGGTCGGGGACGGGATAAACGATGCACCAGCCCTAGCCGCCGCAGATGTCGGCGTGGCGATGGGCTCTACGGGCATAGACGTTACGCTCGAGACTGCCGACATCGTGTTGGCGGGTGAAGACCTGTCTAAGATTGCCGACCTCATACGCCTGAGCAGGCGTGCGGCTCGTGTGATTAGGCAGAACTTCGTTTGGGCCTTCGGCTTTAACGCCGTTGCCGTGAGCCTTGCTGGCATGGGTGTTGTTGGCCCTGTGCTCGGCGCTATTATGCATCACGTAAGCTCCACGCTCGTCGTTTCCAATTCGCTGAGGCTCCTACGCTGAGAGAAAGCCGTATAAGCTCGGGATGAAACTAGCACTACATGGGAACCAGCGTTAGAAATCTACAGGTTTTCCGTGTCTTACGACCGTCTGGCGCTAGGCCTCACGGCCTTCGCATGGACGTTGATTTTAGGCATAGCCGCACTCCTGCTATTCCTAGCGCCCAGTCTACCTCTACTACTGCTCCTAGCTGGGCTGATAGTCGCCATTCTAGTTTTACCTGCGCTTTACGCCCCAATAGGCTACGAGCTCCGAGGCGGGGAACTCCGCATCCTAAGACCTATAGGAGCCGTGAAAATCCCTGTGAGGGATGTGGTTGAGGTGAAGCGGCTCAGCCTTAAATCTAGGTTTGGCCTAAGGCTTTGGGCCAGCGGGGGGCTTTACGGGTATTTCGGCCTCTTCTGGATTAAGGACTTGGGAAAATGCTGGTTCTACGCTACGAGGAGAAAAGACCTGATTTTAATAGAGACTAGGAAAAAGAGGTATGTGATAAGCCCGAGGGATGTGGAAAAATTTCTGGGCTTGTTCAGGCTTTAGCCCGTCTTCTCTACATCCTTTAGGAGTTTTCTCAGCGTCGCCGAGAGTTCGCTGTAGGCGTCTACCCCACGCTCCGTCAGGGAGACCAAAACCCTAGGGCCACGCACAGTTAGCACGTGTCTACGCCTGATGTAGCCCGCCTCCTCGAGCCTTCGCAGGTGGGTGCTGAGGTTTCCCCAAGGAATCCCGAGTATCTTTTTCAGGTCTCCCTCCCTCTTCGGCCCGAAGAGGTATAGCGTTGTTGCGATGATGAAGCGTGTGGGATTCATCAAAATTGGGTCGAGTTCCGTCAGCAGGGCTTGTCTATTGGCTTTGCGTTTCATGCCTAATCATCGCTCCCTCAGCCTTAAAGAACGTGTAGAGGGAGGCGACGAAGTATATCGCCAACATCAGAGTTAAAGCCAGCATGTTCGCCGACAAGTACGCAACCTCCGAAGACCAGTGCCCCACACCCTCAATCGTGTAGGTGGCAGTATTCCTGACCAGCGCCGTGAAAAGCACCAGAGGAGAGGTAATCATCATTAAAACGCCCGCAAGGAAGAAAGGCCTAGCCACGAAGAGCCCTTTCTTAACGTATTCGTTCTCGACGAGTGCGGCAATGTGGAGCATTGTACCCGCTAGGGCTACATACCAAGCGACAGAGATTACAGTCTCTATGCCGACTAGAAAGGCAACGATGTATGCGAAGCCGTAGGGAAACACGAAGCTAAAGACCCACCTAGCAACCGGCTTCATATCTAACTGCTTTGCCTTTAGTGGTGCCGTCCTCGAGAAGATGTAGAACATCAGGAACATGCCCACGACGCCAGCTGAGCCTAGCGCCGCTGTCAAAACCCAGTTAAAGGCCTTAACGAACGTTGGGAACCAAGGCCCGAATATCGTCGACCATGTTGCCAGCGCAGCGACGGTGAAGCTTATGCTCCAGACTATGAAGGCGTAGGATGTTGAAATCATCGTCTTATACACGAGTAGCCTCTCTGAGAGGTTAGCCAGCTTCGCTACTTCACTTATCTGTTTTTTCTCCATCCCGTCTATCACCCTGAGGGTTTCATGGGTTTATGTAATAAAAGGGGTGTAGAAACTCGTAAAAAACGAGCGGTAAACCTGTTGGGGGGGTTGCTGGTTCTCCGCCATTACAATCAAATATTATAAGGCACCGCTACAGATTTAAGCCAAATTATTTATGCAGGGTTCTTATGTTGTTTTGATGCGCCATGTCGAAAAACACGCTCCTAAGTGGCGGCGGGGTCATCGCCATTGGCGTGTTGCTGACGCTCATCGTCCTCCTAGAGAGTCTACCATCCTGCCCTTGGAGCCCCTATTTCCTCGTCTACGCTTTCTTCGCCATAGCTATACCCCTATGGCTTAGGGCCTGTAAATTTGGAAGGCTCTCGGAGGTTCTGAGGAGGCACTGGAAGGTCTTCTTGGTGGTTCTCGTGGTTTCCTTCGTCTACGATGTTGGTGCAGACCTGCTCTACGGCTGGCTTATCAGTTCTATGGGTCTGGCTGGAAACCCACAATACGACTTTGGAGCCGCCTTGGAGGCCCTAGCGGCTGGAGCCGCCGTGAAGTTCGGCATTTCTAAGGGCATGGCCATGCTAATCTACGCCCTCTACATACTCATCTGGGCCCCAATAGGCGAAGAACTCTTCTACAGGGGCTACATGTATGGCGTCCTGCAAGACCGCTACGGCGTCTACGCATCAGCCATCATTTCCACAGTCTTCTTCAGCATCAGACACTTCACGCACTTCTTCTTCCTAACCCCGAATGTCCCAGTAATTCCAGGCCTGTGGTGGGCTCTAAGCGTCTTCCCCTTCGGGCTACTCATGGTCTACGCCTACAGGAAGACCGACAGCCTCCACATACCGATAATCATACACTTCCTAACCAACATCGTAGACGCACTCGCCGCCTAACAACCCTTAAGCAAGGGAAATCCCAAGCTCGTTCATGGCGTGCTCGACCTCCTCCAGCGTCGGGAGGGATGTTGAGGAGCCCATCCTAGAGCAGGTTATGGATGACGCCACCTGACCAATCTTTATGGCTTTTTCTAGGCTTAGGCCCTCGAGGAGCCCCTTAATTAGGCCAGCTGTGAAGGAGTCTCCTGCGGCTGTGGCGTCAACCAACCTGAACCTCCTTTTAAGCTCCTCGGGGACCGGGAACTCCTGTTCAGAGCCTTCTTGGTAGACTTTGCATCCCCGATCTCCAAGGGTTATGATGATGCATTCTGGGCCATAATCTAGGAGCTGTGCTGGCTGCGTCAGCTCTTCTTTCGTGTGGTTTCTTAGTGCCTGCCAGCCGAGCTCATTCATAATGAATATGTCTACGTTCTCCAGCACAGGCCTGAGCCTCTCTAGGCCGAGCCTCATGTATGGGCCTCCAGGCCTATAAACTAGCTTTTTACCAAGCTTTTTGGCTGTTCTCGCAATGACTTCGGCAACCTCAACAAAAACCTCACCCAAATAGACGAGGCTGCACTCCTCCAGCGGAGCTAGGCTCGCCTCCTCAGGCTTGTTAGGAGACAAAGCACAGCTTTCGGTTGCAACTATCAGGAGCTTCCTCCTCCCCTCTCTGTCCATGAGTATGAGGGTTTTAGGCGTGTCTGCATCAGAAACTACGACATTCGACACATCCACACCGTTTTCTATCAGGTTTCTCAGTGCTACGGCGGCGGCTGTGTCGCTCCCTATCCTTGCGATGAACGCAACTGGAACGCCTAGCCTCGCTAGTGCGACCGCCACGTTTGCACCCATCCCACCCTGCATCTGCCTGACCGACTTGACGTAGACGCCCTCCCCGAGGCGTGGGAACTCCTCCAAAACTCCATAAATGTCCAGTGCGAGGCACCCATAGACCACGACCCTCGGTTTGTGCTTCGGGGATTCACGTATCATCTCCCGAAGAAGAGACTCGTTCAATGATGTGCTAAGGTCTTCTAGGCTTAGGCCCAGCTGTCTGCAGGCCTCGGCAACGCTTGGTATGTATAGTTGGAAAAGCTCCTTCACGGCTGATTTCGCCAAGCTCTGCGGAACCTCGTCTGGATGCCTGACAAAAAGTATCAGCCAGCGCCCGAGAGGCGTAGGCACATACCACTTCACCCTAACCTTTCTGCCATTTACATCCACGAATTCTAGGCCCTCTTTAAGTAGGCCAGCGTCCACCATTCGCTTAAGAAGCCTGATTATAGACTTGTTGGAGAAGGGGAGCGTGGATATTAGCTCTTTCTGGTAGGTCTTCTCGTCTATCTTCAAATTCCTGATTATGTCCAGCCCAACCCTAGACATGAGGACACGCCATATCGCCCTACGCTTATCAACCTCCAGAGGGAAGGGGAGCACGTAGGGCCATATCCTCTCCACATCCAATGGGAAGGCTCCCACCCCTTATAAAGCCTACACAAGAAAAATATATGTGGGCGACCACCGCCCCTCAACACCCGTTAGCAGCATCATACCCCAGCTGGCATGCATCGGGCCTCCAAGAC
>Ga0164310_10000897_pt1 | contig 16461 bp, 13 predicted proteins | sample GuaBasSedimGuay1_FD_121795 | JGI IMG/M metagenome (GOLD analysis project Ga0164310, IMG submission 121795) | Subseafloor sediment microbial communities from Guaymas Basin, Gulf of California, Mexico - Guay1, Core 4569-9, 0-3 cm | ecosystem: Environmental > Aquatic > Marine > Hydrothermal vents... | reverse complement strand
CTATTTCTCCATTGCCATTCTCAACTGTTACGTTGAGTTTCACTCCGTTCCAGTACCATGTCCCATTTATTCCGGCCTCAAGCGTATAGACTTCATCATCCGTATATCGCAGCCCACCGCCTGGAAGCGTGTCTGGGGTTTCACGCTGAACAGTAAACTCTATGTAAGAGTAGGTAGAGCATAAGGTGACTATTCCACGTTGATCCGTTACACTCACGAATAGCCACTTATAATATGGCCTTTCTATGGGGTCGCTTTCGAAAAATAGAGTGTAATTGCCTTGACCATAATATTCGACACGTGTTATGTTGATTTCACGCCAAGTATCAGTTTCATCGTCAAATCTCTTAATCATAAAGTTGGAGGAAGAAAGCCCGTAGACTGGTTGCCCGCCTTCCTTCGTGACTGTTAAGTTAAGAGAAGTTATGCTTGCTGGTTCCGCGCTTATGTAAGAAGTGTCCACTTGTAACCGTAAATACTCCTCTGTGATAGAATGATACCCGTAAAGTCCATAGGAGGAGAGATTTATGGAAACATTTGCGCATATGCTTGAGATCGAGTCAGAATCGTACCAGAAACATTTGATAATGTTGGCTTCGTTGCCTACCTCCCATTTTGAGGCTATAAGGCGATTCCCAACCCCGCTAAATTCTAAGTCTATGCCCATACCAGCATATATTTCCTGGAGGTCCCTTTCCCAAGAATTAAAAAGTCCATTTAGGATGTAGGTTTCGTATTCATTTTTGTCTTTTATCCTTCCCGCGAGAAATTGCTGAGTGAAGTTTGCAAGCCCTATTCTCAAAACCTTTTCGGAATTAACTCTTATGTTGTCAACTACTGTTAGGTATTCCTCCCATCTTTGATAGCGATACTGGGTAACTGTGCTATAAATGAATACAGCGACAGAAATGATCATTATAGAAATGAATAATATGGCTATAACGATGAATTGACCTCTCCTATTTGACAATAGCTTTTTCAATTTTATCCCCTCACCAGTTTAAGTTCAAGAATTCTGGGATCATAGCATGTGCCGTTTCCCGGGAGAACGTAACTTATAGATGCGATGTATTCAGAATCGGAAATTGCTGTCCAATCGCCATAAACTATTGGATACCCCTCATTAAGGAGATTTCCGTCCACATCGTAAATGTCCAAGCTGAAATATACGCTTGTTGGAAGTAAAACTCTTAAAGCTGCCGTCAGATTCCCCCAACTCTCGCTGTAAACAAATTCCTCAAGGACTCCTTGGCTGTCTAGTTCATAGAGAACGTTATGTCCAAGCTTTTCCAAGTCGGTTACTTCGTAGGTTTCGCTGGGAGGAGAGATTACAATTGTGCTTAGGAATGAGATAGCGAAAATAATAACAAAAGATGCGAGTACCGTTTCAATTACCCGCATCTGGCCTCGAAGGCTTCGTCTGAACTTCTTCATTCTATATTTCCTTCCACAGGGTTAATTCTGCAATATATGTCATGCCCGAAATCATCACATTTCTCCTAACAGTTACAGCTACTCTTCCATTTGGAAAATCGCCGTAGTGAAGCACCCGATAGCCCATCCAAAGCGGATTTGGCCCAACGATTATTACAGGTCTTCTTCCCTCTCCGGGAATCGTCGCACTAAAAACAAACAATATCAATTCTGGATTTTCAATGGGAAACTCCTTGCTCCAAATCTTATATCCTGGCGGCGGGTCACCTTGGCCATTCCAATAGGTCACTACGTCATGCTGAGTCCCATTATATTCAAGTATAACGTCTCCACTTGGTCCATAAATCAAGATTTTCTTTATCTTTATCTCTTCGCGGGATGGAGGAACACCATTTTGTGTTAGAACAATTGTATTGTTTACATAGTTTATTTGGGCGATGTTGTCTGGAGGGATTCGTTGGTAAACAACAGTGTACGTGTTTATTCCAGAGAGGCTGACATGAAAGATGGTTGCTATATCTTTAATTTGATTTTCGTCGATGAATTGTTCAATTTTGCATTTACCAGCAGCATTTGTCGTATTAACTGTCTTTTTAAAGTGTATCTCTAAATTATTCACTTGCCCAGTACAGTAAATTGAGGTTGCCGTAACTTTGGCATTAGGAACAGGTTTACCGCCGAAATCTGAGACAAAAACTTCGAAGATTAAATGCTGAAAGCTTTCACTCATATTTATAATATAAACCTTAAACGGAGGCTTAATTGACAAACTAAATCCATATCCACTTATACCTAAAAGCTCCTTTACTCTCTCATAACTTATGTAACCAACAGGATTATTTTCAACCAGCCTTTGAACCTTATCCGCGTCTAGAACATAAAATCTTCCTGCACCAGCGAGAGCAAGCCCAAAACTTTGAACAGAGTCTTCATCAAAAGGATAGTATGACCCCCAATTTGCGGGATAGCCCTCACTGAGAAGCATATAATTTAAAGTCTCTTGTGCAATGTTGAGGAGTTGCTGTTCGTCTATTGCTTGTATGTTTTGGAAATTTATTGTTGGGAGTATGTAGATGGCCAGTACTGCAATTACTCCTACAACCGTAATGGCTGCAATGTTATCGTATAGTTGTCCTGTAGGCATATTCTACTCCTCCTTTTTCCGTATCTGTGTGTTTCCAAAATACAATATTATATCGTTTGTATTAAGTCTTACGTTATATTATTCTATTCCCTCCAAACAGTCAACTCAAAAATATAAATCATACCACCAATTTCAACAGCCCGAGAAACCCTAACACCCGCACCTTGCACAGCGCCACCATATGAAACAACTCTGCTGCCAAAGCAAACAGGGTAAGGGCCAACTACTAAAACGCCTTGTCTTCTACCACCAGCCCCGCCAGAGGTTGGGGGCAAAGCCGAAATTGTCACAATTATCAAACTGACATCCTTGTCACTGAGCCCTTCAATCAGTCTAACCCAATTGTCAAGGTTCCCCCAATTCAGAATATCCTCATTACCAGTGCTATTATAAACAATCATTAATTCGCCGTCTTTCTTTAACAAACAAATGTTTTGGATAAACCTCGCCTCATTTGGGTTCCCTATATCTTTCGGATGAGTTAGTATGAGAAAATCTTGAAGAACATTTATTCCAGCCGCATAGCTAGGCGGGCTTCCAGCATAAAAAGTCGAAACCGTACTTAGGTTTGCAACGTTTACTTGTAATATAGCGACAATAAACGATATTGGACCCTCAACAGTTAAGCCTGAGATGACGCATTCCCCGAATTTATCTGTAAAGTTCGATGATTGAACAAGGTACGTCAGAAACGTGTTTCCTTCCTTTCTGGAGTACAAGATAGTAGTTGTTACTTTCGCATTTGGAATTGGACTCAAATCGCTATAATGTTTTACATTCACTGAAAAACTTATATCATTAATTTCGCCGTATTCCAGCGTCTCATTTAATTTTTCCTGCAATCCGTTGACTGAGATTACAAGAGGGGAGAATATTCTAATTCTGAATCCATATCCCTGCAGCCCCAAGAGCTCGCGTACTCGCTCGTAGCTTATGAGTTGGAGGCCTTCTCCATATGGGGTGTCCCCGACAAGCCAGGCTACCTTGTTTGGGTCAAGTGTATAGAAGTTAGAGCTTCCGCTTAATGCAAGGCCGAATCGATTAATTTCGTCTTCTTTCAGCAAAACGTGTACATTTTCTTCGTCGAAAACGTATCTTAGCCCCCAGTCGTACGGATCGCCTGGGTCTAACAAGATGGTGTTTAAGACGTTTGTTGCAATTTGAAGTAATTGTTGTTCCTCATTGTACAGCATTTTGTTAAAGTTAAAGTTGGTAACTGCCGTAATGCCACTGACGACGATTACTCCGGTTATTACTATAGCCGCGATGTGATCGTAAAGACTTCCCGCGGGCACTTTCGCACTTCCTAGTATTATATACGCTTTCTAACATATTAAGTCTTACTATTCAATAATGAATTAGATTGGCGCCTAACCACTTTCAAACCAAATTAGGAAATCTCCTCCAGAAAATCCGCAGCAAGCAAGTATATCACTTTCAGAACTTAAAACAACGAGCTCTTTTGAGATATCTACCTTTAATCCTGGAACAAGCCAAGAAACAGCATATATTGAAGGATTATCTATCAGATATACTTTTATGACGTCAGCTTCATAGTTGTCGGTGTAATTTATTTGAACATAATAGAATATGCCTTGAACTTTTTCTGGAATTTCGAGTGTTTTCCTTAAAATTGCAGAGGAACCGCTTGAATTTAAGAGATAATAAAGATTTGAAAATGTGTTTGAAACATGATTGGCTATATCTTTGAGTTCTCTACGTATAGCATCAGCTTGTACATTGTTAACGATCTGCATGTAAAAGAACTGCATAACAACTATGAGAATGACTAATGCGGCTGTGCATATTAGATGACTTATAGTTGGAGCAGGCATCCATATTCCTCCTAAATTGTTACCTCAATATCCGAGACAATGAAGTTGACAACTAGTTGACCATCATGATTGATAGGTATGTTAACTTCGCTGGCCTCGTCTTCTATTTGAACACTTACAGTGCATGTGTCACCTTCGGAAACGGCGTAATTGAGACTTTGAAGAGTTTCGACACTTAGACACCGAAGTTTTATATCGAAGTCTCCTCTAAACACGGAAGTCTTTTCAATGCTGAGTTTAATTATCCAGATGTCGACATATGTTACGTTATATGATTCGCCGCCTTCCTTAACTTGGATAACCGACGTTTTCATAGCTCTTACCGCTGGATAATAGACAAGATCAACCTTTCCGCCGGTATCCGCTACGTAGGCTCTTCCAAAACCCACTGTGCTAGAGTTAGTCACTGTAAGATTGCTGCCTATGAAAAACTCCTTATAATTTTCTGAGAATCTTATGTAATTGTGGCTGATCGAATATTTTATTTCTCCAGATTGAATCTGAAAGGGAGTTCCTATTGGAGCGCCGTTGATTGTAACGTTTATTGATATTAATCGTTCGTCTTTAAGTAGCCATAGCTCCCCATAATTGACTGAAAATCGAATACTTCTGGAAGATTGAGGTTTCCAGGCAACGGTGTTTAACGCATCGTCTAAGGTTAAGAATGAATTTTCTATTACATTGTATTCTGAGGCCCCTTGCTGTTGGTCGATTGTTTGATAGGCGTAGCTTAAAGCAACTATGACGAGTACTATGGTGGTTGCTGCAATTATCACGGCTGAAATGGCATATGAAACCGCCCTTCTACAATTTTTAAGTTTTCTCAGCCCCTTCATCCTCCCATGAAAAGCGGGGCGGCCTTAGCGGCAATTATAGCAATTATAACCAACATCGCAGAATGTTTAAAGCCAGCAGCAACAGATTCTTCGCTGATTTTTCCGGCAACCAAGCCTATTAGGTAGCAGTGAACAATGACGGATGTTGTGAAGATCAGCTTCAGAAATTCTAAATCTATACTTGATGTCGTAGCGGTTTCTCCTCCTACGCTTATGGTCTGCGCAGTAAACGTTAAAGTCATAAGGGTTGTTGCTACAAGGAGTATTGCGGCAAAGTATGGAATCATAACGTAGGGGCGAACAGCCATTTTCTTTTCTTTCTCAACCTCTTGGGTCATAGTGTTGAATCTTGTAAGAGATTCTATCATAGCTATAGTTCCGCCGCCGACATCTATTGTCTCAACAAGTAGGAACATCACTATTTGAGACAGCCAGCTTCTAGTTCTCTTAACAAAGTCCATAATCACCTTTCTTACTGGAATTCCCCAAGAAAGTTCTTTACTTATCTGCTTTAGTTCTTTACTGAATTCTCCATAGTCCCTATTCGCTAAAGTTTCAATGCATTTCTCAGGAGCCAAACCGGTTTTCCTTATTTCAGTTAAATCTCTGAGAAAGTTTGAAATTCCATGCTCTAGGCTGAATCTCTTCCTTGAAAGCTTACCTTGAACAAGGGCGGCGGGAGCGACCGATATGAACAATGCTATTGCCACGCTTGTTGGAAGATCAATTATTGAGCTGAGCGAACCGATGAATGGAACATTCAACATCCCAAAGAAATTGTTTATCAATAGCATTAGGAATATTCCCGCAATCCATGAAGCAGCATAGACTTTGTAAGGCAGCCAATCGGTGATTGGCGTTTTAGGTTGCATGCTATGTGCTAGGTAAATGAACATTAATGACAACATTGGTGTGAAAACGTAGGTGTAGAGGAATAAGCTTGAACTTGATGAAATTCCCGTGCTGTAGATGGATTCTACGCTGAAAAGTATGTGAAAGCATAAGGACATCAGCACCATTATTATGATGAAGGATTCGAGGAGCATGCCTAAACGTTCAGCCGCCATTTTAACTCTAGTAGCCCTAACCTTGAAAATTTCTTCTGATTTGGTTTCTAGAAAGTGGGTTATGTCTCCGCCAACTATTACTGTTGAGGCGTAACCAGACACAAAGTCTCTGAACATGTCAAGAGGATTTCTCTTTGCAGCGTTTTCCATAGCTGTCAACGGGTCTATGCCGAAAATTTCCACATCCTTGATTATTTCCCTTGCCTCTTTACGCATGGCAGGCAACAGCTCAACCTGTGCAAGCCGCTTAAAGCTTATGTAAGGGGCAATTCCTCCAGAAGCCATAACCGTAATGTAGGTTGCAGCGAACGGCATTTCCCTTTCCAACGCACTTGCTCTTTCACTTGCCCGCGACATGGGAATTACGATAAAACCTATCATGACATATGCTGGCAACGGAACAAGAAAGATTAATGGAAGAAACTTGAAGAAGTATAGTAGAATTATTGCGGCTATGGAGACGGGAAGTGTTAGAAGCGCCGCGAAAAACATGAGGGAAACGTATGTTTCGGGATAAATCCTTATTTGCGCCTTTTCTAGGTAGTCTTTAAATTCAAAGACATTTTTTAGGAAGCTAGGGGCAATTCTGCCGAAGAGTCTGAATGACCAGCCTTCAAGAACGTCTAGAAGCGGCAAGAGCTGAAACCTCCTCTCCAAGTTTTTCAATTTTCATAATCCTTTCGTAGAACTCCTTTGGCCGAGAGTAATATTCTGCGATTATATTTGCGACTTCCTTGTAGCTTCTTATGCCTCTTTGCCGCATCCAATGCAGAATCTTCTTTCGCCGTTCAATCTCCTTCAAAAGTTCCTTTTGACTCATACCTGTACGTTCAGCTATCGATGGAAGCATCACGCTGTTGTTGAAGGCAGAGACAAAATCGTCTTTTACAGGTCTCCATTTGAAAATGTTCCTGTAATCTTCGTAATCTGCTATTTCATCTACAAACACAACTCTTCGGTACGCCCTTCTCTCCTTCTTCTTTTCTATATGAACTCTTCTAACAGTCAGAACGATATTCATTAGCGGAATATATGCCGGGGCAATATCCATCGGCTTTTGGGTTAGACGCTTAACCGCGGATTTGAGGTCTTCGGCGTGCATAGTACACATTCCGCCGTGGCCAGTGGCCAAAGCCTGGAACAGAACATAAGCCTCGCTTCCTCTGACCTCTCCAACTATAAGTATGTCGGGACGGTGCCTCATTGAAGTTTTAACTAGGTCAAATAGGGTTACTTCGCCAACGCCGGAAGTGCCTAATCCATAGCTTTGGCGGGCAATGAGGGAAACCCAGTTTTCATGAGGTAAGTTGAGTTCTGCAGTCTCCTCAATCGTAATTATTTTGCTTCCAGGCTTGATCAGACATGCAAGCGCGTTTAGGGCAGTAGTCTTTCCGGCGGCAGTTCCGCCAAGAACCATGACTGACGCTCTGTTTTCTAGGCAAACCCAGAAGTATGCGGCCATCTCTTCCGAGAAAGTGCCTAGATTTATCAAGTCTATTATAGAGTAGGGGTCTTCGCGGAACTTCCTTATAGTAAACGCTGTTCCGAAAGGCGTAACCTCTCTTCTGTAGCATACCGCGAGCCTATGCTTTCCTGGAAGAGAAGCATCGACTATGGGGAACGCTGAGCTTACGTGTTTTCCGGCCATGTGAACAAGTTTAACAACAAGATTGTCGAGTTCCTCATCTGTGTTGAATTTGAGGTTGGTTTCTATGCTTTCATATTTTCTATGCCAAACATAAACTGGCTTTTTCACACCGTCACATGAAATGTCCTCGATGTTTGGGTCGCGCATAAGGGCGTCTATGGGACCGAAACCTACGAGGTCTTTCTCGGCGTGATACAGAATTTTATACCATGAAACTTCGGGAAGCCACCCTAGGCTTATCCTATACTTGTCAATTATCTTTTTGGCTTCTTCTGCGAAGAACTTTCTAGGGTCTTTAACTTCCTCTTTTGGAGGTTCTATCTCTGCAAGAAGTATGTCTAGAATTCGATTATAAATTGCTCTTTCAAGCGTATCAAGCTGTAATTCGTCAAGGAAATATTTGTATTCGCCAGTTTTAGGATTTTGTCCTATAGCCACATGCACAAACGGCTCATAAAGTGGATATCGCTCTACTATTTTGTATCCTCTTGGGATAAGCTTTGGAGGCGGCGGAGGAGGAGCTAATTTTTTCGATTTTTTCTCTTTATACTTTTTTACGTTGATTCTTATCTTTAGTTTTTTGATTTTGGCAAGTATTCCAGACTTGCTTTTAGGCTTCTCTTTTGGCATATGTGTTCTCCTATTGAATAGTTGCACGCGTATTTATTAAATCTTATGTCTTACTAAACAATGATTAAATCTCATATTCCAATTTTGAGTCTCAAATACAAAACTAGGTTTTTACCTCCTTTTCTTCCTCAGCACCTATCTCAATAATTCCGAACTTAATCAGAAGTGCGACTATTACAGCTATAGCGATGATAGCCACTCCTATTATGATGAAGGTCGTTGGTAATCCGCCTTGAGCCCCTCCAGAGGGGACTACATCTAGATAGAATGTTCCTTGTCCATCTACATAGCCTTCCTTCGATGCGGTTATCAGCAAGGTAAGGGGGGTATACTCGGTCACTTCAGGGGCATAGAATGTGAAAGTGCATAAACCACTAGAGTTTGTATATTTGGAGAAGTTGCCAATGTCGGAAATCACGGTGACAAGCACATTTTCAACATCAAACTCATCGCACCATACATGAACAGTTAATGTCACGCCTTCTCCGGAAGTCGCCACAATCGGATTAATATTCACATCGAAATTCAATATTCCAGGCTTTAAAGTAACAGTTATGGAGGAGTTTCCTTCAACATAACCAATTTTTGAAGCAACTATAAAGAAGGTTACGTTAATCTCTTGATTGACCGCTGGAGCCGTGAACACAAACTTGCAAACTCCATCAAGGTTTGTTACGCTTGAAGCTGAAAGATTGCCAAAGGAGGAAGTTACGGAAACATTAACATTAGAGACGGGCTGTCCATTAAACGTAACATAGACGCTTAGATTTAGCGTTCTCTCGGAAATCACTGTTTCCGGAACCGCGTTAACTTCAACATTTAGAACCTTAGGTTTGACGGTTACACTGGATTGAGTGGTAACATCTACATAGCCTTCTTTCGATATGGTGATGTTCAGCGTCACGACAGTCTCCTCATACACTATAGGAGCAGTATACACGCACTCGAATCCTCCATACAAATCGGTGAATCCTATTTGTTGGGATAAACTTCCCACACTAGCTGAAATGTTAATTTGAGCATCTGCAAGGGGCAATTCCTCATAGGAGACATATACACTAATGGTCGACTCTTCATTGGAAAATATCGTTTGAGGAGATACATTGATTTGAACAGTCATATTCCTTGGCTCCACAACTACAATTGTTTGGGCAGTTCCGTTTTCATAGCCCTCCTTTGAAGCAACAACATTTATTGTTAGATTAGTCTCCTCCTTCACGGCTGGAGCCGCAAAAGCGAACTTGCAGGTTCCATTAGAGTCGGTAATTCCTTCTTCTAGGAATCCGTCGGCTGAAATTCTGACAGTAGCATCTGAAACTGGCTCATCAAGATGGGTAACAGACACATTAACATTTATGACCTCGTTCGACTTCACTATTTTTGGCTCAACTTCAAGATTAACTGTTAAAGCGGGTAAGACTTCCAAATACTTGTGGTCGGCCCCATCGGCATATCCACTCTTTGAAGCTGTCGCAATTAGCATAAGGTTAGTTGCCTTTGTCACATTTGGAGCCATAAAGACCGTAACGAAATCTCCGGTTGAATTCGTATATCCATCCGCCAAAGCAAAAAAGCCGCCCTTTATTGATAAAAGTCTAATCGAAGCGTTTTCTATGGGAATCCCTCCGCTTTCCACGTGGACAACAACTGAAACGTTTTTTAGGAAGCCGACAGAGTATTGGGAAAGAGTTAGCGAAACATCAAGTATGGGGAGATTTTGAACATCTATGACTATTTCGGCGGGATTACTGCTTTTAACGCCAAAATCGTCTAAAACTGTTAGTTTGGCAGTATAGCTTCCGTTAACGGCATATTTATGGGTAAAAACTGACAATGTTGTCCATCCGCTTGTTTGGCCGTCTCCAAAATCAAAATTGTAGTAATCAATTCTTCCATCATCACTCGAATTAGTTGCAATAAACAGTACTTCTTGATTTGGAGCAACCGTAACCTTGTCAGTTAGCAATCGCGCAATTGGAGCATTGTTGAGGTAACGAACCGAATGGGATAAGAAGGGAATAAAGTCTACGTCAATTCCATTGCTTTCAATAGGGTTTCCTTTCCCATCAGGGTTCAATGATGGATGATAAGGCCCTGACGGGGCTCCCCAATAATTGTAGGTTGCATTGACTAAAGTTGTGTCGGTTCCAATGGTGCTGTTGGCTAATTGCATGGCCAGAGTGTTATTATAGATGTCGTTATAGTTGATTGGAGTGTTAGGTGAAGGACTCGCATAAAAAACTCCAATTTCGTTATATGCTATCGAGTTATAGGTGATGTTGACGTTTGTTTCTCCTGAAATATAAATTCCTACATCGTTCGACATTATGCTGCAGTTTATGATGTTGAAGTTCTGAACTGGGCTGTTTATGTAGATTCCGCTGAAGGAGTTGGAGGATATGGTTGTGTTTTGAAGGGTAGCTTGTTGACTTGAGTTTACGTTAAGGTCTACTGGCGTCACTCCGATATTGTTTAGCATGATTTTGCTGTTAATTACTGTTAGGCTGGAGTTTCCAATGATTTTCAAACCACTTTCAAGATTGTTGGCTATTTCACAGTTAGAAATTTCCAAGGAACTATTTTTGACAATTATGCCGTTAACGGCATATTCAACAACACAATAGGACATATATGATTCAGAGACCCCGCTAAAGTTTATTCCAATCCAGTCTCCAGCCTCCCTTACATGCTTATTCGATGTGAAGGTTATCATCCTATCTTTGGTGCCTTCCGCCACCAATTTTCCCAAAATGGTTAACGAGAAATTTCCTCCAAATCTAACTTCAACTCCAGGCTCGATTGTTAGGGTTACGCCTGGAAGAACGGTTACGTTATTTATCACAATGAATGGGCTGTCTATTAACGCCCAAACGACATCTTGCGCGATTTTTCCTTCAACATAAGTAGCGTGTGCTGCGGGGGAGAAATCTGCTAAGAATACGAACATATTGATTACTAGGGAAATGACTAGAAACAGAAACGTTTGTTTCTTCATTTTATTTTCATCCTCGTTCAAAGGCTAGTCTAATTCCGGCTTAAAGCATTATGAATTGAAAATACAAATGAAAAATTCATTTTTGGAATCAAAATTTTGGTTGTGAAGACGGCATTAACGGGAATTCTTGATTAAAGCATTTTCTAACATTAATCTTTTGAAAGAGTTTGGTAAAATTTAAATATTGGAATTTTTCAGTTTGAATTTTGCTCGCGCCATATTCGCCCTCTAGGGGGTGAATATGGAATGGCTGCTACTCCTTCCATGACATCTGGGGTTCCAGTTCTAATACTGAAAGAGGGAACAACCAGAACAACTGGGCGTGAAGCTCAGAGAAACAACATTATGGCCGCGAGAATCATAGCTGAAACAATAAAGACTACGCTTGGACCGAAGGGAATGGACAAAATGTTGGTGAACAGCTTCGGAGACGTAACCATTACCAATGACGGAGCAACCATAATGAAGGAACTTGATGTACAGCATCCGGCCGCTAAAATGCTGGTGGAAGTTGCAAAGACGCAGGATAATGAGGTTGGTGACGGAACGACCACGGCTGTTGTTCTAGCTGGAGCATTGCTTGAGAGAGCCGAGGAGCTTCTCGATCAGAATGTTCATCCAACAGTGATAGTTGAAGGCTTCAAGAAGGCTGCACAGAAAGCCAATGAAGTATTAGACAAGATAGCCGTCAAGGTTGCCCCAGACGATGAGGAGCTACTTAGGGAAGTTGCAATTACTTCAATGAACAGTAAGGGAGTAACCGTAGCGAAGGAACACTTTGCAAAGCTAGCTGTTGAGGCTGTCAAGCAAATAGCCGAAAAAACCGAAAGCGGAATCAAAGCCGACATAGACCTAATAAAGATAGTTAAGAAGCACGGTAAGGGTCTAGAGGAAACAGAGCTTGTTAAGGGAATAGTCATCGACAAAGAAGTAGCCCACCCGCAAATGCCAAAACAAGTTGAAAACGCCAAAATTGCCCTAATAAACGCGAAACTAGAAATAGAAAAAACCGAATTCGACGCAAAAATAAACATCGAATCCCCAGAACAAATGAAAATGTTCCTAGAAGAAGAAGAGCATATGCTAAAGGAAATGGTTGAAAAAATAGCAGAAGTAGGCGCCAATGTGGTCTTTTGCCAAAAAGGAATTGACGATGTAGCATTGCATTTCCTCGCCAAAAGAGGAATATTGGCGGTCAAAAACGTTAGCAGCGGCGACATGGAAAAACTAGCTAAGGCGACAGGCGGGAAAATAGTTGCAAGCATCAAAGACCTAAGCCCAGAAGCCCTAGGAGAAGCCAAACTGGTTGAGGAAGTCAAGATAGGCGAAGACAAGCTAGTATATGTAAGGGAATGCAAAAACCCACGCGCAGTAACCATTGTAATTAGGGGAGGAACCGAACACGTAGTCGACGAAGCTGAACGCTCACTGCATGACGCACTCTGCGTAGTCAGAAACGCACTTGAAGACGGAAAAGTGGTTTATGGTGGAGGCGCCCCAGAAGCAGAAGTCGCAAAGCATCTACGCGATTACGCAAGTAGCGTAGGCGGAAGAGAACAGCTCGCAATAGAGGCCTTCGCTGAAGCCGTAGAAACAATACCGCTAATACTCGCCGAAAACGCCGGACTCGATCCAATAGACATAATGGTTGAACTGAGGTCAAAGCACAACGAGCAAGACGGAATATATCACGGCGTAGACGTATTCTCAGGAAAAGTCAGGGACATGCGCGAACTCCGCGTCATCGAACCGCTTAGAGTCAAACAACAGGTCATAAAGTCAGCTACAGAAGCCGCCTGCATGATACTAAGAATTGACGACGTAGTCGCCGCCAAGGGAATGGAAGAAAAGGAGAAAGAAAAGGGAAAGACCGAAGAAGAGTCGGAAAGTAAATTCGAAGAATTCTAAAAATTCCCAAATTTTTTACTAAACAACCCTTAAACAGGAGGAAACAATAAATGGGTAGAATAAGGACTCAACCAGTCAAGAAATACGCAAGGCTACTGTTGGAGAAGTTCCCAGACAAATTCACTGATGATTTTGAATTTAACAAAAGAGCCCTTGAGACAATTGCTGAAATAAAGTCGGTAAAGTTTAGAAATCAGCTTGCAGGCTACATTACAAGCTTAGTGGCGAAAAAGCGTAGGGAAGAAGAGAAAGAAATGGTTGAAAAAATTAAGGCCGTTATGCTGGAGGCTCCACTTGCGACTGCCAAAAAGTAGGAGGAAGTTTATTCAATTCCAAGTTTTTGGTAAACCTTCGCTTTGTTTTGTTCCATTTGCCGTTTAATATCCTCGAAGATATTGTTTCCATGGGAATCAATCGCAACAACTAGCGGCCCGAAATTTTCGACTTCCAGTATCCACATTGCCTCTGGTATACCTAGGTCAAACCATTCAACAGCTTTAACACTCTTAACGGCCTTCGCAGCTAGAGCTCCAGCTCCTCCGGTAAAGGCTCCGTAAACTGCACCATACTTTCTCATAGCCTCTGTTGTTCGCGGACCCATACCACCCTTTCCGATAATAACTCTAACTTTGAAATTCTTAATGAATTCATCTTCAAAGATTTCCATTCGTGTACTCGTTGTAGGACCGGCTGAAACAAAGAGCCACTTGTCATTTTCCTTCTTGACTACCGGACCGCAGTGATAGACAGCCAAGCCTTCAAGATTTATTGGCAATGGCTTCCCTTCCTTAAAGTATTCTAAGGCGCGCCTATGTGCTTGGTCTCTTGCAGTAACAACCGTTCCAGACACGTAAATTACATCGTTAACCTTCAACTTTCTGATTTCTTCTTCCGGAATGGGAGTTTTAAGATGATAAACTGCCAATACTTTTCACCTCTCATAACTCATAATTTACGGGTATTTGTGAGTTAAGATTTCATATGAACCGTCTGGAAATATTTTGGCTGTTGCTCTCCTTGCAGCCCAGCATTGGAAGGCTACTGCGGCCGGGTAGCTCGCCGGATGCCTATAGGCATATTCAATGTGAACGCCCAGCACCGTTGTTTTTCCACCTAGGCCCATCGGGCCGGTTCCAATCATGTTTAGGGCTTCGTAAAGCTCTTGCTCAAGCTTTGCTATTTCTGGGTCTGGATTAGGCTGGTTTAGAGGTCTCAGTAGGGCTTCTTTCGCCAGTTTAATGGATATGTCTGCTCCGCCGCCAAGTCCAACGCCAATAATGTTCGGTGGGCAAGGCTTTGACCCAGCCTTCATTACGGCTTCGACAACGAATCTTTTTAGGCCTTTTACGCCTTCTCCTGGAACTAGCATGCCCAGAACGCAGACGTTTTCTGAGCCTCCGCCCTTTGGAAAGGCTGTTATTTCAATTTCGTCTCCTGGAACAATTTTCCAATGAATATAGGGTATAAAGCGTCCGGTGTTGTCTCCGCTGTTTTTCTGAGTAAACGGATTAACGGCATTCGGCCTTAACGGAATTTCTTTAGTGGCTCTAACCGTGGCTTTCCTTAAGGCTTCCTCGAATAGTTCTAGGCCCTTAGCTTGCGCGCCAGCCTTAACATAGAAGATAATTGTTCCCGTATCCTGGCATATAGGCGTCCTAGTTTTTTCGGCGTATTCAAAGTTTTCAATTATTGCCTGTAACTGCGTCTTGCCCGACTCACTTGTCTCAGTTTCATAAGCCCTCTTTAAGGCTTCCTTAACGTCTGGGGGAAGCTCCGTAACAGCCAGCTTCAAAAGGGTTACAGCCAAGTCTTCAATTTTTTCCGACGTTATCAACCATTTGTCCCTCCAAATTTAGAACTTGAAAGTTTAGCAAAATTCACTTATACATTTTACTATTGCAAACTCTCTGCCCTTTCTTTGCATCATTGACAGCTCGAAAACTTAGAGGTCGAATCCGGAATAAAAATTCCTCTATAACTCATTTTCATATACGTTTAAATATTACAGAAAATATTCACTTTTCTTTGCTAATCTATCTAAAAGGACAGGGTTAAAATGGCTAAAAAGGCAATAATTGTAGTTTCACTTGTCGAAGAGTCAGAAGAGAAGGAGAATGAAGAATTAGAAATGGAAATTTCCAAGGAAATCGTTAAATGGCCGGCAAACATTCCTTGGATGAAAGAATTAGAGAAAGTCTCCGTAATTAACGAACGCTAGCATCTTGGAACACGCCTATTGAAAAATAGTTTAACTGTCCTCTCCATGTCAGAAGTTTCCACACACTCGGCTAATTTAAATACTGCTAAACTAAACTTCTGAAATGAAAGTGTGTGGAAATGTCTGAAGCTTATGAGGAAAAACCAGCTAAAAAATATGAAATGCTAGAGGATCTCCCAGGCATAGGCCCCGCAACTGCGCAAAAGCTTAAGGACCTCGGCTTTCACACAGTAGAGTCTCTAGCAACCGCAACTGTAAAGGAACTTGAACAGGCAGGCATAAGTGAAAAGAAAGCTTCAGAAATAATACGTAAAGCCCGCTCGTCATTAGCATTATCCTTCATCCGCGCAGATGAACTTTTAAAAATGAGACAGAACGTATCGAGGCTTACAACAGGAAGCAAAGCCCTGGACCAACTGCTTGGAGGAGGTTTAGAAACACAAACAATAACCGAATTCTATGGAGAATACGGAAGCGGAAAGAGTCAGATCTGCCATCAACTATGCGTGAATGTACAGCTTCCCCCAGAACGCGGAGGACTAAACGGCGGCGCCCTATACATCGACACAGAAAACACATTCAGAACCGAAAGAATAGTTCAAATGGCGAAACATCTAGGCTTAAACCCAGAAGAAGCTGTAAAAAACATAATTTACGCCGAAGCATACACCTCAGATCACCAAATGTTCCTGTTGGAAAATGCAGACGAAGTAATCAAGGAGAATAATATACGTCTAATAATAGTG
>Ga0164310_10000896_pt1 | contig 16484 bp, 15 predicted proteins | sample GuaBasSedimGuay1_FD_121795 | JGI IMG/M metagenome (GOLD analysis project Ga0164310, IMG submission 121795) | Subseafloor sediment microbial communities from Guaymas Basin, Gulf of California, Mexico - Guay1, Core 4569-9, 0-3 cm | ecosystem: Environmental > Aquatic > Marine > Hydrothermal vents... | reverse complement strand
TGTCGGTAGTATTCACCTAATGTTGTTGCGGTGTACACAGATGCTTCTCTGGCTGCAACCGGCATGGAGCTTGTATTGCAAATAATAATCGTTCTCTCCATCAGGGATTTTCCTGTTCGAGGGTCGGTGATCTCGGGAAATTCTCTTAGTGTCTCAACCACTTCTCCTGCACGTTCTCCACATGCGGCTATAATAACTACGTCTACTTGAGCATAGCGACTGATTATCTGTTGTAGCACTGTTTTCCCCGCACCAAATGGTCCAGGAATGCAGTACGTTCCTCCCTTAGCAAGGGGGAAAAACGTGTCAATGATCCGCACTTGCGTGACCAACGGTTCTTGGGGGACAAATTTCTCTCTATATGCTGATATTGGAATTTTAACCGGCCAATCGAAATACATGGTTAACTCAATAACTGAATTTTGTTCATCTTTTAGCCGGGCAATAGTGTCCTTTATTAGATAATCCCCTTCCTGGGCAACATGTTCTACTGTGTATTCGCCCTGGTAATGAAAAGGAACCATGATGTAGTGTTTGAATATTCCCTCTGGAACATAGCCCAGGGGCACACCCTTAGAAACCACATCACCCTGTTTGACCAAAGGAGTAAAATGCCACTTCTTTGTAAAATCTAATGCATCAAGCGAAACGCCGCGAGAGAGGAAAAAACCATACTTTTCTGCTAATGCATGCAAAGGATTTTGCAGTCCATCGAACACCTGCCCTAAAAGGCCCGGTCCCAGTTGAACCGAAAGCATTTCTCCGGAAAACTCAACCAGGTCGCCTACTTTCAGTCCTTTGGTGTCCTCAAATACCTGCATGAAGGCAGTGTGGTCCTGAATCCTTATTACCTCTGCTTTCAGCCTCTCGTCATTATGCACTACATATCCAACTTCATTTTGAATAATGTTTCCTTCATGAGCAACCGCTATCATGTTTCCATTAATTGCCATTATTTTTCCAGTTCGCTCGTCCATACATCCACCTTAGATATTTTTTGAAATATTTCTTGCCCTTTTTCTTTATTAAATGAAGATAGCCTGTCCAGTATTTGAAGTTTCAAGAAATACAAAATAAGAAACTCTAAATCAAAATGATGCTCTTGTTGTTTCTCTTCTATTAAGTTCCATCTGAGAAGTAGCAATTTTTTTTCGATCTCTAATGGGTTTCCTTCCTTGATCACAGAAACCGGAAAGTTTACAGGCTTGTACTCCTGTCCCATCCGTTGGGCTTTTCTCCACAGGGCAAGATCATTGCGGAGATTGAATTCAAACTGTTTATATTGTTTTAACACTTGCGGGCACTTTTTGTCTAAAGAAAAATCATTTATGTCAACAGCAGATAAGGTTCTAAAGTCTTTTGCACTCAACCATTTTTCTGCTTCCTGTAAGAAATACTCTGTCGACATGTAAGATTCTTGGTCAAAAAATAGCACCGGAAGCTGTGAGACAAAATAATAGTATTTATCCATTTTTCTTATTCAATATCTCTTTCAGGGATGGGCTTACAAATTCTTTGAGACATTCGGTTATGCTTTCGTCAGTAAAATCATAATAGACATCTTCTCCTTTGATGCCTATTCGGAATCCTTTAGAAATTCTATCACTAACTTTTATGATTATGGAATTTTTTAGTTCCTCTTTCAGGCTGGAAAACAATAGCTCCTGAATTTTCTCCTTGTCTTCTTTGCTAACAAGGATTTCCTTTTGTGAATCCCGAGCCCATTGCTCGACAATTGTCTTGATAAGCTGTTGAGTGAAATCGGGGGAAAGAGCGTTTGAGATTTCTCTTTTGAACACTTTGTCGAACAAAGCTATTAAGTTCTCTTTTACTAGCAGGAGGGTGTCGCGTGAAGCTTGCTGCAAAGCTGATTCCCCCTGACGTTGTAACTTTGAGGCTTTCTGTTTTGCTTCTTCTATGATTTTGTTCGCCTGTTGTTTTGCGTCATCGATGATAGAAGCTGCTTTCTGTTTGGCCTCATTAATAATTTCTTCAGATGTTTTTTGCGCTTGCTCAACACCTTCCTTCTTGATTTTTTCGATGAGATTTTCTAATTTTACCTCCATCAGGCGGTCTCCTTTTTATGTTTAATTGGTTAATATTCTTTTCCCAGCAATATTTATAGGCTAAGGGAAACAGCAATTTATGAAATATCTTTACTCAAAGAAATTGAAATTTAGAATGTAATTATAATAAAAAATTGTTACACATGCAAGTACTTTTTACATACCTGTTATGACATCAAACAGTGATATCTAAAATAACTTATTTGTAACTCTCTGCTTTTGGAAGTACTTGAGTGAGAGGTATCTGTTACAAATATATCGGATTCTATCTTAAAAATCCTTAACCGTATTTGTGAACTTAGAAGCATTTGCGTTAGCAAGACACCAAGTAGCGTTAAATCTGTTGATTGGTTGCTGGTTTCCCCTTGACTTTAATTTTTCTATTTCTTACATTGTTAACAAAATAATTTTGCAATTTCTGTTTTTGTTTTTTGAGTTTTGGCCAATGACTGCTAATACTATTACCATCGGAAGAGTAATCCTTGCTTTTGTGGCTATCTGGTTATTTAGTCTAAAGTTCTATTCAGCTATTGCAGCACTCATGTTGACTATTTTGGTGATTTATTTAGATTCCCTGGATGGTTATGTAGCTCGACGGCTGAAAGTAGCTTCTGATCTTGGCGCCCTATTGGATATTACTGGTGATCGAATTGTAGAAAATATCTATTGGATTTACTTTGCTGCCATTAACATGATTTCTGTTTGGGTTCCTGTAATTGTTATTACCCGAAGTTTCCTGGTAGACACGGTGCGGAGCGTAGCTTTTGCTGAGGGGAAAACTGCTTTTGGTAAGAAGACTATGATGAAATCGGTTTTTACCCGAGCGTTGACCAGTTCTCGCTTCAGCCGTGCTGTCTATGGTGTAGCCAAGGTGGTGGTTTTTTGCTACCTTGGTGCCTTATTGGCCATTCACAAGGGTATAGAGCAAGAACTATTCGGCCTTAATGCCCCAGTATTTGCTTTCTTGAAAATGGTTGCCAAAATTATCGTCTATGTGGTAGTTGTCATGTGTGTGGTGCGCGGACTACCAGTACTGTGGGATGGGCGGGAATATATACTGGCCAAGCGGTTTCCGCGCGCGATCAAAAATGAAAATTGATTCCAAGCATCTTCCTGGTTTTCTCCATGCTTAAGTTAGCAGTTTTTGATTTAGATGGAACTTTGTTGCGTAATACTTCTGCCGAAATTCAACTTTTTCGCTACTTGTTGTACCAGCATCTTCTTAAATCAGCTCAGCTTTTAAACTTTGCTCGAGAGGCTTTGAATCTGTTACCTCAGGGGTTGCTGACTACCGTCCGACGCAACAAGGGATATCTTTATGGAATAGATGTGAAGGCTTTTCGACAAATTCTACCACAATTTTGTGTTTCTTTCCTGCAACCCCGTCTTTGTCCTGAGATGGTAGAACGCATGACACAATTAAAACAACAGAAATTTTGTGTTGTGATTCTTTCTGGAACGCTACAGCTTATTTTACTGGAATTGCAGACCATGTTGCCAGTGGATGTTGTAATAGGTTCGGTAATAGAAACAAAAAATGGTGTTTTTACTGGACGAGTAATCGGTTTGCATCCCTATGGCAAGGACAAGGTAAAAGTTCTGTCTCAGCATTTTGCCAATCGTTCCCTAGATTATCTTTCCTCCTTCGTTTTCGCGGATCGTTACAGTGATGTTTCGTTGATGGAATTGTTTGGATGGCCGGTAGCAGTACATCCTTCCAAAAAACTACGGCGATTGGCTCAAAAAAGAGGGTGGGAAATCATTGAGTAAGAATTATGATTGGTATTTGCTCATAAGATAGTAATACCCGATTAATCACCTATGCCTGCCAATCTTACACCACAATATCTTGAGGCCGAACAGCGCTATCGAGAGGCACAAACGCTTCAGGAAAAGTTGTCGGCTCTTAAAGAGATGTTGGCTACCATTCCTAAACATAAAGGGACTGAGAAGCTACAGGCTGATATCAAACGCAGAATCGCCCGGCTGAAGGATGAACTAGAAAAGAAGAAGAAACAAAAGCGTGGCTTTACACTCTACGTGGAAAGGGAAGGGGCAGGACAAGTTACCCTGGTGGGTGGGCCAAATGTGGGAAAATCGCAATTACTTACCGCAGTTACCCACGCTACTCCTGAAGTTGCTGATTATCCCTTTACTACTCGAGTACCACAGCCAGGCATGATGACCTACCAGGATGTGCAAATTCAACTGGTCGATCTGCCGCCAATCTGTGCAGAATACATGGAAAGTTGGGTGCCCGGACTTATCCGCAATGCCGACGCAGTACTGCTTTTATTTGACTTGTCTGCGTCTGATCCTTTAGAACAGATCGAGAATGTACGGGAACAATTGTACCAACGCAAAATCAAGTTGATTGCTCAGTCGCCTGCAGAATCGCAAAGCCTCAGCATCGCTCATAAAAGAACGCTCCTGGTAGGCAATAAAGTCGATTTGCCCGAGGCAATGGAAAATTTGAAAATTGTTAATGAACTCTACTCCAGGACATTCCCCTTCCTTGCCATATCAGCAAAGACAGGAGAGGGGCTTGAGATGCTCAAAGAAATGGTTTTTCGGCTGTTGAACATTGTAAGGGTGTACTCCAAACCACCAGGTCACAAAGCCGAGTTTGACCGGCCATTTATCCTCAAAAAGGGGAGTAACCTTTTAGATTTCGCAAAAGCTGTGCATAAAGATTTTGCTGAAAAACTTAAATTTGCACGTGTTTGGGGAGCAGAAAAATTTGATGGTCAACGCATAAATAGGGATTACATCCTTATGGATGGGGATGTAATTGAATTGCATATTTAACAACAAGATCAGTTCAGAATGGTTCATTGGCAAAGGAGGCAAACCATGTTTGTGAGACAGATTCGACGGTGCTTGCTTTTGGTTATTATTGCAAGCCTGGTTGTAGTGGGATCAGTTTGGTCCCAAACTTTCCAAAATATCGAAAAGCAGGTGAAAGAGTGTACTCTCAGCAACGGCATGAAATTCATTGTGCTTGAACGTCATGATGCTCCAGTGGTTTCTTTTCATACTTATGCCGATGTGGGTTCTGTCAATGAAACCTATGGTATTACAGGTATTTCCCATCTCTTGGAGCATCTGGCTTTTAAAGGCACTAAGACTATTGGCACTACTGACTATGAGGCTGAGACAGCCGTATTGGCAAGGTTGGATAGTATTTACGCAGAATTGAACCGAGAGAAGCGTAAAGGGGCTGCCGCCGATTCCACCAGGCTGGCCAGTTTACAAGCTGAGTTTGAAAAAACTCAGCAACAGGCCAGTAGCTATGTAATCAACAATGATTTTTTCGATCTGTTAATCAAGGCCGGGGCTAAAGACGTAAATGCTTTTACCAGCAATGATGCCACCCAGTATGTCTGCAGTTTACCTTCTAATAAAGTGGAATTTTGGATGGCTATTGAATCAGATCGTTTTTTAAATTTTGTTCCTCGAGAATTCTATAAGGAGCGGAATGTGGTGATGGAGGAACGTCGGCTAAGTCTTGACACCCGCCCGGCGGGGAAACTCTACGAGGAATTTTTAGCGGCTGCCTTCAAAGCTCATCCCTATCATCATACAGTTATTGGCCACATGTCGGACATCCAGTCCATCACTCGTCAAGATGTGATAAACTATTTTAAGAAGTACTACATCCCCAGCAATATGGTAGTAGCTATAGTTGGAGATGTCAAAGCCGATGAAATTTTCAAAATGGCCAAGACCTATTTTGGGCGTATCCCCAGCGGTCCCAAACCAGAACCAATACGCACAGTAGAGCCTCCACAGCCGGGGGAACGTCGTGTCGAAGTAGAGGCTAAAGCACAGCCATTATTATATATTGGCTATCATCGCCCTGCTATTTATCCTCATCCGGAAGACCTCGTGTTTGATGCCATAGCTAATGTATTGGGAAGTGGACGGACCTCGTGGTTGTACAAAAGATTGGTCAAGGAAACCAAAGTTGCTACCGCGGTTTACGCCTTCAACGGATTTCCCGGCTACAAATTTCCCAATCTTTTCGTGATTTTTGCTGTACCATCAAAAGGTCATACAGCCGAGGACTGCCTGGTGCTTATCGATGAGGAAATCGAGAAATTAAAAACTAAACCGATTTCTCCAGAAGAATTGAACAAATTCAAGCGCAACTTCAAAAAAGATTGGCTGGAAGGGATGAAATCCAACGCCAGGATGGCACAAAATCTGGCTTCCAACGAGGTGCTTATGGGAGATTGGCATCTGTTATTCCAAATGTTCAAGGATGTAGACAAGGTTACTGCTGCTGATATTCAAAGATTGGCCAAACAGTATCTGGTGAGGAAGAATCGTACTATCGGGCAGATTGTGACTGTTAAGGGTGATTAATTTAGCTAATAAATTCTTGATAGGATGTGTGATGAACTAATTGACACTTACGATAACAGGATGGGCAAGGTAACCAAAAAACTTTTCTATTTGTAATCAGAATGCCAGAAGATATTATTTCAATCTAAAAAGAAAGGGACAAAACCATGGGAAAGCTCAAAGGGTTCGTTAGCTTTATTTGGGTATTAATCCTGTTGACCTTTTTGTTGACCAACGAAACCATTGCTCAAAAAGGTCCCAAGGATGTATTTGTTTTTCCCAAACTGAATGAAATAAAAATGCCCAAGGTTGAAAGAGTGACCTTGAAAAATGGCATGAAGCTATTTTTGGTAGAAGATCACCAATATCCCACCATCGATCTGAAGGCACTGATTGGTGTGGGCTCTATTTATGAACCAGCCGACAAAGTTGGACTTGCTTCCATTACCGGTACTGTGATGCGTACCGGCGGCACTCCAACTCGACCGGGAGACCAGTTGGACGAAGAGTTGGAGAACATAGCAGCAACAGTGGAAACAGGTATTGGTCGGAATTCCGGTTACGCCGATGTCTCGGTGCTAAAGGAGGATATCGATAAGGGGCTAGAGATCCTGGCCGATATCCTAATGAATCCGGCTTTTCCTCAGGATAAAATTGATCTGGCCAAGTTACAACAGCGTACTTCTATCGCCCGTCGCAACGATGAGATCATGGAAATTGCTAATCGTGAGTTTAATTGTCTCATCTATGGGAAAACGCATCCCTACGCTCGTTATCCAGAATACGTCACCATCGATGCTATCACCCGCGCCGATTTAGTCGCATTCCACAAAAAATATTTTCATCCCAATAACATTATTCTTGCTGCTTGGGGAGATTTCAAGGTCAAAAACATAAAGAAAAAGATTGAACGAGTCTTTGCCAAATGGCCAAAGGCAAAGATCGATTTTCCACCTAAACCAAAGGTGGATTACCAGTACAACTACTCGATCAACTTCATCCAGAAGTCAGATGTTAACCAATCCCATATCCTCATGGGCCACATCGGAGGTCGGAAAGATGATCCTGATTATCCTGCTTTGATTATTATGAATCAGATTCTCTCCTACGACCGCATGTTCAAACTCATTCGTACTCATAGGGGTCTGACCTACGCTACCTGGGGCTACTTTGGCGCTGAGTACGATCACCCAGGAGTTTTCAGTTGTGGTGCTCAAACTAAGTCCCAAACCACGGTGTACACTATTCGCCTAATGTTGAGGGAAGTTAAACGTATTACAGAGGAAGAAGTAACCGATGAGGAACTGGTTAGAGCAAAAGACACTTATCTCAATAGTTTTGTATTCAACTTCGATTCCAAGTCCAAAATCGTTAGCCGCATGATGACTTATGCTTATTACGGTTATCCGCTCAATTTCATCGATCGTATCAAAAAGGGCATAGAAAAGGTTACCAAAGCCGACATATTACGGGTGGCAAAAAAACACTTGCATCCAGACAAGTTGCAGATTCTGGTGGTAGGAAATAAAGAGGATTTCGATGAACCGTTGTCAGTACTCGGGCCAGTAAACGAACTCGATATCACCATTCCAGAGCCGAAAACCGAAACTGCGCCTGAAGCTAGCCCTGAATCCTTGCGAAGAGGCAGAGAGCTTTTGATGCAAACCGTCGAGGTTTCTGGAGGGTTGAAGACGTTTAAAGCTATTCAGAATGTGGTGGTAAAAACTAATAACACATTACTACTCCCCAGGATGAAATGCTCGTTCCTGGTACTGAGACCGTTGTTTTCCCAGATAAATTCCGGCAGGTTCTTTCTTTGCCTTTTGAGAAATGATACAAGTTATGGTAGGGGATTCTGCCTGGGGAGTAGGTCTACAAGAGACTCAAAATTTAACTGAATCCCAAAAGAAAGAAATGAAAGCTGACCTCTGTTCCGCAATGTTATTAGCCTGTTTCGAGCCAGCGACAGCAAGAATTTAAAAGCGCAATATTTAGGGGAAGAAGAGGTGGAAGGAATTAGGACCAATGCCATTCTCATTTCCGATGTTTCTGGATGCAAAAACTCATCTACCAATAAAACAAGCTTATCGAGAGACAACCATGATGGGTCCGGTGGAAGTAGAAGAGGTATTTTCTGATTACTTAAAAGTTTCTGGTATCAAAATTCCTTTTCGCATTGTGACCAATGCTGCTGGGCAGAAATACGTGAAATCGGTGGTAACCGAGTTTAAAATTAATACTGATATTGACCCAAGATTATTTAAAAATTGATTTAAACTCAGGTTCGAAAAACTTATGCAATTAAGAAAGGTTAAATCTATGCAAGCTCTTACCATCGAAAAAATCAGTAAAAGTTTTGCCAATTTCTATGCAGTCAAAGATCTTAGTTTAACGGTACCTCAAGGTACAATATTTGGTTTGTTGGGGCCAAATGGTGCGGGTAAAACTACTACCATCCGCATGATTATGGGAATCATTCTGCCAGATAGTGGGCAAATTAGAATATTTGGCCAGAACAACTCAGTGGGAATTCGTGACCAGATTGGTTACCTGCCGGAAGAACGTGGCCTCTATCGCAAGATGAAAGTAAGAGACATTCTTTTTTTCTTTGCTGAATTGAAAGCAGTGCCAAAGACCCAAATTGAGAAACAAATTGATTATTGGCTTGAACGTCTCGACCTGGCTAAATGGCAGGATAAAAAAGCAGAGGAACTTTCACGAGGCATGCAGCAGAAACTGCAATTCCTCTTAACCATTTTCCACGATCCTCAACTTATTATTTTGGATGAGCCATTCGCTGGGTTGGACCCAGTTAATACTAACCTGATTAAAGATATCATATTGGAACAGAAAAAACAGGGAAAGACCATCATCTTTTCTACTCACCTGATGGAACAGGTGGAGAAGATGTGTGATTCCATTTGTCTGATTAATAAGGGTCAAAGGGTGTTGGATGGTGCTTTACAGGAAGTGAAAAGGCGCTATGGACACAATCATGTGGTAATGGAATACGAAGGCAAAGCAGATTTTCTCGATGATTCGACTTTAGTGGATAGTCATGACGACTATGGTCAATACGTGGAGATTCATTTGCGCAAAGGTGCCGATCCTCAAGCACTATTGTCTCGTGCTTTGGATACAGCAAAAATACATCGATTCGAAGTAGTAGAACCTTCTTTGAATGAGATTTTTATTGATGTGGTGTCAGGTAAATAAAATACGAGGTTCAATCATCAGCCTGGTCATTTCTCTAGGCGAATTAAGAGCAGATGTAAGAGGCGTCTCCAGATGCCGATATTGTTAAGAAACCGCTTTAGCGGTTTTTTAACCCTCATTAATCAATTTCAGAAAGTGGTTAAAGTTTTTTAGTTATTAACGATCTGAAGTGAGGACTCTCCAAAGATCGAGAGGGAATATGTCACTCACTAAATGATGAGGAAGTTATGAACAAGATGTTTCCGGTGTTAAAGCGAGAGTATATGACCCGGGTAAAAACCAAGGGATTCATTATTGGGACAATAGCACTACCGTTGTTTATGGTGTTTATTATTGCTGTACCAGTGTTTCTGGCACTGTTCAAATCGGAGAAACCGTGTCAACTTGTAGTTCTTGATCTTTCGCAGCAGGTGTATCCATTGTTAATTTCAGCATTGGACGATACTACTACCTCCGGGGCACGCCTTTATCAGCTCTCGCTGTGGGAAGTAACACCAGGAAACTTATCGATAGCAAAAACCGAATTAGCGAAGAAGGTAGACAAAAAGGAAATTGATGGTTACATTCTAATTCCTACCGATGTGTTTCAGAAAAATTATGCTGAATTCTATGCCAAGAATGTTAGCAATTTTGAGCAGAATAGAACCATTGAACGTGCTATCTCTTCGGTTATCACTCGAATTCGCCTGGAACGAACCGGTCTTGATCCGATTCAGATTAGTCAGATGGTACGCACGGTTAATTTGAAGACCTTCAAGGTGAGGGCCGGGAAGGAAGAGGAAGATACTGGATTCACTTTTGGTATTACTTATGTTTTGGCAATGATACTTTACATAGCGTTGCTGCTTTACGGCGTGATGGTTATGCGCAGTGTAATTGAAGAGAAGAACTCTCGAGTGGTGGAGTTGGTAGTATCGTCTGTAAAACCTTCTCATTTAATGGCAGGAAAAATCCTGGGCGTGGGAGCAGTGGGCTTGACGCAAATTTTCATCTGGGTATCAATACTTGCTTTCTTGAGCTTTTATGCTGGTAGTTTAGTGACTTCCATTTTTTCGGTACCAGCAGCAGAAATCAAACTACCTTCCATTCCTGTTTCAGTTTTGATCTATTTTGTAGTTTTCTTTGTACTGGGTTATTTTTTCTTTTCTACTTGGTATGCTGGACTGGGTGCAATGGTAAATTCAGAACAAGAAGCTCAAAGTTTGCAAATGCCCTTGATTATGTTTTTGGTCATTCCTGTTTTGATGATGGTGTATGTTATCGGTAATCCGGATAGTACCTTGTCGATAGTTCTGTCTTTGATTCCCGTTTTTTCACCCATCGTCATGTTCATGCGGATTTCTGTGCAAATGCCACCTTTTTATGAAATCCTAGCTTCCATTGTCCTTTTGATTCTCTCAATTGCTGCAATGATCTGGTTAGTGAGGAAAATCTATCGGGTGGGAATTTTGATGTACGGCAAACGTCCCAATCTACCAGAGTTGATAAAATGGATCAAGTATGGATAGATTCTGTCAGGTTCTTACCTAGGAAGTAAGTTAAGATTTTATAGAAGATAATAATTTATGCCAAAAAACTGCAGGAGTTCTTACCATGATTACACGAGAACAATATGAAAAAGCACGAAAGCGCACGTTAGAGTATTTTCGCAAAGCAGGCATTGTAATAACGCCTGAGGAGGAGATGCGTATTGAGGTGGTTGATTTTGGGCTAGGCGAACTGGAGCGCACGGGGTTGGAAATTCTTACCTACGTGAATACTGACAGAGTTTGTGCCAAGGAGTTAGTACTTTTTCCCCGCCAGACCTGTGCGGAACATCGTCATCCCCCAATAGTCGAAAAAGGAATTCGTGATCCAGGTAAGGAAGAAACTTTTCGCTGCCGCTGGGGTCAGGTTTATCTTTACGTTCCTGGTGAACCTACTCCTAATCCTAAAGCCAAACCCCCAGAGGGCAGAGAGCAATGGTACACTGTATGGCATGAGATCGTGTTAAATCCCGGCGAACAATATACCTTACCCCCAAATACATTACACTGGTTTCAGGCAGGAGATGAGGGAGCAGTGGTGTCAGAATTTTCCACTAAAAGTAGAGATGAAAGTGATGTTTTCACTGATCCTGAAATTCAGCGGATGCCCCAGGTGGTGGATTAGGACATTAATACCGTCAGGATTGGAAAACGAATACCAAAATCGTGACTATTTAGCTATGAAGTGCTTATCACTGCCTAAATATTTTCCTCGAACAAAGTGACTCTCTGCTGTTAGTTTAAAACCATAGGGCTTCACAAAAAGAAAAGTCATTTTAAAAGTTTCAGCCATCTGCTGAAGGAACCAGAATTTTTAAGCTACACTTTTTTCTATAAGACATATCGTTTTTAATAGGATACTTGATTAATGGATCTGGGGCTGTATCAAAAGACATTTTTTACCGCAAAGTTCGCCAAGCAGTCGCAAAGGGGTAATTATCTATTTATAAAAATGTTGCGTATTTTGTGCCCCCGTTGCGTTCTTTGCTGTTATCTTAAATCATTGACTTTTGATTGATGATCACATTTCTTGCCCTCCCCCCCTTTGAAAGGTAAAAATTGAGCAAGATCGAATATTTTCTGTTTTTGTAATTAGTCAATTATTAATCGATTAGAGAATAGTAGAAAAATCGGGTAAATGTGGTTTTATGATTTACGTAAAATCAATAGGCTCTGAGTTTTTTTGAACCCCTTTTTAATAGCAGATGTAAGAGGCGTCTCCAGGCGTCGATAGACAGCGGAAAGCCTTCCTACGAAAACGGCTGACACTAGATTTCTACACAATGCCAAGACTAATTTTTAAAAGAGGTTTTCAATGAAGAAGTCGGAAGTAAAAATAGGCGACATCTCAATGCCAATGTATTCTTTAAATACTTTAATTATTGGTAGTGGTGCTGCCTCTTTAAACGCTGCGGTTAATTTGGTTGAAAATGGGCAGAAAGATATTGCAATTGTCACTGACCAATGGGGTGGAGGTACGTCCAATAATACTGGTTCTGATAAGCAGACCTATTACAAACTTTCCCTTGCAGGAGATTTACCAGATTCTCCTCGTGAAATGGCGAGGGACTTGTTCAACGGGGGGTGCATGCACGGCGATATTGCCTTGTGCGAGGCGCAGAACTCGGTGCAGGCATTTTTCCATCTGGTTAGTCTGGGTGTTCCTTTTCCGCATGACCGTTACGGCGCTTATGTTGGTTACAAAACAGATCACGATCCGCGAGCGAGAGCAACATCTGCAGGACCATTGACCTCGCACCTCATGTTTGAGGCACTGGCGAAAGATGTGAAAAATAAAGGGATTAAAATTTTCAATAATCATGAAGTAATTGCGCTTTTAACAGACAAAAAGGGCAATGAATCACATGTCATCGGTGCAATCGCACTTGATTTAAATAATTTAGAATCTGAGAACTTTGGTTTTGTCGTGTTTAATGTAGTTAATGTGATTCTCGGAACCGGGGGACCTGCAGGAATTTACAAAACCTCTGTCTATCCAGAAAGTCAGCTTGGGTCCAGCGGGTTAGCTTTTGAAATTGGCGCTGTGGGAAACAATCTCACTGAATCACAGTACGGACTTGCGTCGGTAAAATTCAGGTGGAATCTATCCGGAACTTATCAGCAGGTCATTCCCAGATATGTTTCCACCGATCGAGACGGTAATGATGAGCAGGAATTTTTGAACCGCTACTTTCCTGACATGGGAAAATTGGCCACTGCTATTTTCCTAAAAGGGTACCAATGGCCGTTTGATCCCAGAAAAGTTTATAATTACGGATCGTCACTGATTGATATTCTCGTTTACCAGGAAACAGTAATAAAGGGCAGAAGAGTTTTTCTTGATTATCAAAACAATCCCAGTGGCGATGGGATTCTTGAAGATTTTTCTTTTGATTTATTGGATGAAGAAGCTTATGTTTATCTTGAAAAATCAGGTGCTCTATTTGGCACGCCAATTGAAAGATTGGCAAAAATGAATCAACCGGCAATTGATCTTTATAAGAACCATAATATCGATCTCACAAAAGAATATTTAGAAATTGCTGTTTGTGCGCAACATAACAATGGTGGCCTTAAAGGCAATATCTGGTGGGAGTCGAATATTAAGCATCTCTTTCCGGTGGGGGAAGTAAATGGCACCCATGGTGTTTACCGTCCTGGTGGTTCGGCTTTGAATTCGGGACAGGTGGGTGGTTTTCGGGCGGCATTATTCATTTCTAAAAGATACGGAGGAGACCCCAGAGACAAACACCAATTTCTCAATGTTGCTGAAGAGCAGATAAAAAGAAAATTTGAATTTTCTCGGAAAATTATTGATCAATCGAGCGCAGATACTGTTTTCCTGAAAGCTACTAGAAATCAAATTCAGGAAAGGATGTCTGCTTGTGGTGCGCATATTCGGAATTATCAAGATGTAAAAAAGGCAGTTGCTGATGCTTGGAAGCTGTATTCAAGATTAAGAAACGAAATGAAAATTCCCTCGCCCAAGAATCTACCGGCAGCGTTTAAGAATCTTGACCTTTGTTTAACTCATGCGCTGTATTTGGAAGCAATAGCAGAATATCTTGAAAAGGGTGGAAAGAGCCGGGGATCATATCTCGTCATGGACCCAAAGGGTGAAAAGCCGTGCAAAGAGATGAGTGATGATTGGAAGTTTTCGCTGAATGAAGCAGATGCATTTGTGAATAAGAAAATATTGGAAATTTACTTGGATGATAATTTTAACGTGCAGAAACAATGGGTTGATGTGAGACCAATTCCGGAGCAAGATACCTGGTTCGAAAATGTCTGGAATAAATACAGAAAAGATGAGATTATTAAATAGGAGACCATGATGGAAAACAAAAATGAAGGTGTGTGCAGATTTTGTCTTAAAACATTCGCTGACTCTGCAATGGGCAGACATTTGTTAGCATGTAAGGTTAAAAAAGAAAGGGATGAACAAGAGGCAGCACATGCACAAAAGAAATATCCAATCTTTTATATTAAAGTTTCAGGTTCAAAATATTATTGGCTACATATTGAAATGAAAGGGACTGCAAAACTTACCGATCTTGACAGTTTTCTACGTAACATTTGGCTCGAATGTTGTGGGCATCTGAGCTCATTTACCATTAATGGGGTAGAATACCAGGATACTACCTATAAGGATGATTGGGATAATCTTTGGGGTGGTAGAGAGATTAGACCGACGACTACTACTTTAAGTAAGGTGTTAAATGTTGGTGACAAATTCGATTATGCATACGATTTCGGGACGACCACGTATCTTGAAGGAAAAGTATTGGGCGTTCGTGAGGGTGTTCTGAAGAAACCAGTGAGAATACTGGCGCGAAACAGCCCATATACCTTTGAATGTGAAGAATGCGGTAAACAAGCGACTGATATTTGTATGGAGTGTGGAAGCTTCTTTTGTGAGCAGTGCTTGGCAAACCATGAATGTGGCGATGAAATGGCTCTGCCGGTAGTGAATTCACCAAGAATGGGTGTGTGTGGTTACACAGGAGATTATGACTTTGATGATTTTTCAATATAGATAAAACTCAAAATGTCCAGGATATTTAATCCTACCCCCAAATAGGAGAAATAACAGTGAATGATAAAAAAGTAGCATTGGTAACCGGAGCAGGTCGCGGCATTGGCAGGGGGATTGTTTTAGAATTGGTTAAAAATGGATATGATGCCGTGGGAGTGGATATTGTTTTTGAACCTGGAAATAGAGAGAAGGGTCTGTTTGAAGTTAAGGAACGTGTCGAAGAGTTAGGTGCGACCTTTCTGCCTATTCAAGCGGATATTTCATCAATGGATGATCATGATAAAATTTTGGAAAGGACGCTGGAAAAATTTGGGAAAATCGATTTGCTGGTGAACAACGCCGGCGTTGCGCCATTGAAGAGACTGGATATTCTGGAGACAACACCTGAAAGCTATGACAGGCTTATGAGCATAAACGCGAGAGGACCGTTTTTTCTCACTCAGAAAATTGCCAGTCAAATGATCAAGCAGGTTAGACAAAATCCTGAGGAAAAGCCAAGTATCATTTTCATCTCTTCGATTTCAGCTTATGTTTCTTCTCCATCAAGGGCTGAATATTGTATTTCAAAAGCCGCGGTTAGCATGGCTGCCAAAATTTTCGCAGATCGATTGGCTGAGTATGGAATTAATGTGTACGAAGTGCGTCCTGGAGTTATCAAAACTGATATGACCGCTGTGGTTCAGGAGAAATATGATAAACTGATTAGCGAAGGTCTTGTTCCTCAGAAGCGTTGGGGCTATCCCGATGATGTTGGCAAAGCAATCGTTGGTCTGGCAAAAGGTTATTTTGACTACTCGACAGGATTAATCGTGGAAGTAAGCGGAGGGATGAATATTCAGCGATTATAAAGAGAATAAGAAAGAATTAGGTGAAAATTTTCTATTTGAGATTAGGTACAAGGTTAAGACACTGAGTTTTTTAATATGGGAGATAACTCCAAGGGGGAGGAAAAGCTTACCCCATCCCTCCATCTACTAAATGAGAATAGGAGCGGTGGGAAACGTGCGCGCCGCATGAATGTTTTATATCTGCGGCGTTCTTTCTGGGTGGCTAAGAGGAATCTGGAGGCCACAGAGAGGTGAAATGTTTGTAGCCCATCTTGCTTTTTCAGTTCTACCCAACTAAACAAAATTTCTCGAAATCATAAATTGCGCACAGATGCAAAATTTCGAATTTTCAGCTTGACAATGGTATAAAATGTTTGTATATTTCCCCGATGTAAAAAATTTAAACTGGTCACTGGGTAAAGGTGATAGCCACGCAAAAATAGCTCTTATCCGTGTGACTAACAGA
>Ga0164310_10000895_pt1 | contig 16485 bp, 16 predicted proteins | sample GuaBasSedimGuay1_FD_121795 | JGI IMG/M metagenome (GOLD analysis project Ga0164310, IMG submission 121795) | Subseafloor sediment microbial communities from Guaymas Basin, Gulf of California, Mexico - Guay1, Core 4569-9, 0-3 cm | ecosystem: Environmental > Aquatic > Marine > Hydrothermal vents... | reverse complement strand
TTTGATCTTGAAACTGCTGCTTCTATTGCTTTGTCTTCAGCTTATACCGCGTCTTCTGGTACTGTTTCATCTTCTGATAGTGTTGAAAGCGCAATTGAGAAATTAGATTATAATTTATCTGCTGCTGCTGGCGACTTAACTACTCTTGAAGGTAGAGTAACTACTAATGAGGGTGATATTTCTACTAATGAAACTGACATTACTACCAATTATAATGCAACAGTAACTAACGCTTCTGGTATTGCTGTTAATGCTGCAGATGTTGCAGATCTTGAAGCTGCTGTAGGTTCATCTACTGGTCTTGCCGGAATGGATTATACATCTTCTAATTACGTAACTGTTGATTCTACTGCTATTGCAGCAATCTCTGCCCTTGATTCAAATCTTGGGATATTAGATACTGCTACTACTTCAGGTATAGCTAGAATTGATACTAATGTTGATAATGTAGATACAGCTCTTGATAATTTAGCTGCTGCTGTACTTACTGAAGCTACTACTTCTGTAAATGCTTCCTCTACTGATACTGTAGTAGATACAGTAACTCAAGCGGGAAACTTAGGAGCTAAGTGGTTTGTAGTTGTTTATGATGGTAGTGGTAATAGATACGCTGCAGAGATTTATGCTATGCATGATGGAGTTAATACAGCGGATCTTACTGAGTATGCTATCCTTACTATTGGAACAGCACCAGATGTTGAATTTGACATCGCTGCTAATAGTACTAGTATGACTTTGACTGTAGATAACGCTGAAACATCTGGCGTTACAGTTAAAACTCAGAGAATTTCTGTTCAGACTTCTACTGTTGATACTACTGCAGTAATTACTAGCTAATAAATATGAATAAATAGTTTTATATAAATATAATTAGTTAAACTATTAAGAAGGGGTCTATTTAATTATAGGCCCCTTTTTTTGTTTTTTAAATAATAAACTAAAAGGAGAGTCTAATAATGCCAAAATTTAGTGATTTTTATAGAGTCCACTCTGATAAAGTTATTTATGATAATACTGGATCAGACTTACAAGCGGATAATACAGAGGATGCCCTTAAAGAGTTAGAAGTGAAGATAAATGAAATTGGCACTACTATGAGTGGGATTGGTAGTGGAGGCGGTTTAGGCACTCAACCTAGTATAGTGGTGATAAATCCAGAAGCAGATGAAGTTATTGGAGAGTCTTATAAGACATGGCAATCAGCTGATGCATATATTCAAAGTCAAATTCCTAGTTCAAATGATAGATGGATTATTAAAATAGATGGTTCTAATTCCGAAAATATTATTGTTAGAGAATATATAACTATTTTAGGTTCTGAAAATACTACTACTTTAACTGGTCAGCTTACCTCCTCAATTACTTATACAAACGGTATGGATACAACTAAAGCTAGAGTTATAGATTGTATAGTAAATAATGTAGCTGTTTCTACCCCATTAGAATATATTCAATTTAAGAATTGTTACTTAATGGGTGGAGTTCCAACGCAAGGATTTATACAATTATTTGATGGAGCCATTGGAGGGGGAAATTATACAGGATTGATGATTCAACAAGTATTTTCTTCTATGGTAATTGGAGGAGTATTACATTCAGCCATTGAAGGTATCAATTCTGAATTTTATAATGGATTCACTTTATCTGGAGGAAAATTTACTAATTGTTTAATGATGAATCAGGGCACTGCAACTTATATAGGATTAAATAATTTTACTTTTGATAGATGTAAAATAGAAGTTGATATAGATATAGACGATAAGTATTTAATTATAAATGATTGTACATTTAAAAATAATCCGACATTTACGGTAGGCTCTTTAGGCATGATCTCTACCTATGGTCTATCTGATAGTTTTACGATAGATGGGGTACTTAATAATTGGCAACATTTTGGAAATTATTATGATCAACGAGAATCTAATGTTGGAATTACTAATACACAAGATGTATTAGATTTTGTTTTAGCTGATAAGGAAGTTACATCTGTTATTGCTTCTAATGAAGGAACACTCACTATCGATATGAGCATTCCTACCAATAAGGTAACTCTTACTGAAAATATAACAACTCTTAATTTTACTAACCAAGCATCCACAAATCAATTGATTAAATCAACATTACATATAACTCAAGGAGCTTCTCAAAATTATACTATTAATTTTGATTATATAAAGTTCTCAGGAGGTGTAAGCCCCAATATAAATATTGGTACAGGTCTGGAATTTTTAATAGAATTTACAATAGATAGTGAAAGCGGTACTTATGGTTATTTGTTAGGAGACCGCATGGTTAGTAGAAGTGAACTTATTTCTTCTAGAGAAATTATTACCCAAAATAGTATTACTCCAAGTAGAGACGCTACTACTAATGTATTAGACGGTAATAATGCGACTACAGATGACATAAATTGGAACTATGATGAACATGAGTATAGATTTTCATCTACACGTAACCTTATGGATGTATCGCTAATAGTTACTATAAATCAGGGAGAAGGATGGGCTTCAGACTCTAATTTAGATTTTTATTATATTCCTAAAGGAGAAACTTCTGTATCCAATTATATTGAATTTGGAACTTATAACTATCCTGGAATGATAGATTTAACTAATTATGAAATAACAAAACAAGTTACCGGTGACTTTGTAGAAGCTGATGGTGTGTACGTTGTTTTTACTGGTCAAAATATAGAAGGGGGCTGGGCAACATTAAATGAATTTAATGCCTATGCTACTATGGTGATATGATATGTTAAATAAAGATATAGAAGAATTATTAAATAGTTTTGGCCCAAAAGGTGTACAAAAAATAATAGATATGGCACAGGTAGAATTATTTAGAAATTATTGTATACACAATTTTAACTGGTTCAAGGGCGGAATTTCTGCTCATGGTCATCAGCATAGATATGAAAAGACTTGGATGAGATTCTATGTAGATCATGGTAGATTACCTAATAATATTCTATTTTCATCCATATTAGATAATACTTTATCTATCGACTCAGTAGAAAAATCACTGAATGATATTTACAATGCATATAAAAATATTAATGCTTTTGATATTATGAACCCTAAAAAAGAATTAAAAGTATTACGATTTAAGTTAGACATGTTTTGATAAAAGGAGAACTATTATGCCAACACTTTCAAGTATTTATAGACATGTAGATGTAAGATGGGAAACGTTAGACCTAATAACTATTACTGATGATGAAACATTTTATATGGGACAGAATGTTCAAGCATTAGTAGGCACTGGTTGTACTGTAGTGCTTAATCCTAGTCCAGTAATAGGGTCAGAAATTACATTTATGGTTGGTGGAGATTGGGAAACTACTTTTTCCACTATTTCAGGCGCAGGTAAAAATATCATGTCTTCTAAGGAAAATTTAATTTTAGATACTAATAAACCGTTAAAACTTGTTTATCAGAATGAATCTCGTGGTTGGGTTTTTGGTATATAGGAGGAAGTATAATGACAAGGCAATTTGATAAAGAATGGTATTTAACTCCATGGCTGGTAGTAGCTAATAATACTACCTTTAATATTACAGAGTTTTTAACAAGAATTATAGTAGGAGAAAACTGTATAATTAGCCTACCATGGATACCTATTCCAGACACACAATTAGCAATAGCGGTAGGAGGAAATTGGGAGGAATATAATACCACTATATTATGTAATGGCAAGAATATAATGGGAATTAATGACAATTTAGTATTAGATGTTAATGAGCCTGTAGGATTAGTATATCAAAATGAAGAACGTGGATATGTATTTAGTAAATTTTAAAAAAAAAGAACTGAATTAAGTAACCATGTAATTAATAGAAGTAACTTTAAAAGGAGAGTTAATATGTTTAGTTTTATTTTAAGAATTTTATTTTGTACATTTTCTTTTCATTCGAAAGGGGATAAGATCCAATCACATAGAGAATATAATATATATACATGTAAACATTGTGGAAATTTATTTGCAGTAAAGAAAGGTAAATATAAAAGTTAAAAAAAATAAGAGGTAATAAATAATGACTAAATACTTAAATGCTAGACACGGTATAGAAATATCGCATAAGGACGGATTAACACAGCTTTTAGCTGGTAATGGTGATCCTTCTATTTTGGGCAGAGCAGCGTCTATTGGATCAATATTTCTACGTAGTGATAATGGCGGAGGTATTTATTCTAAAATTGGTTCTAATGACATGGATTGGGTTGTTACGTCTTCTGGTACACATACAGAAAAATTTATACAACTAATAGACACACCAAGTAATTATTCAATGTCTGCTGGAGAGTTTCTTACTGTAGATTCTACAGCATCAGGAATTGAGTTTATAAGTACAATAGATGGCGGAAATTTTATTTAATTTTAAGGAGGAATTTTAATTATGGCAGTACAAATTAGAGTACGAAGAGGTACAAAAGGACAATTAGACACAGTAATGGGTGGAGGTAGTCCATTAGTAAGTGGAGAATTAGGGTTTACTACAGATACTAATGAGGTATTTGTATCGGATGGTACAAGCGCGCATTTAGTTGGGAAGGTGATGTTAGATACTTTTGCAAATAGACCAGCAGCGGGCGTTTCTGGTAGATTGTTTCATGCTACAGACACAGACGCTACTTATGTAGATGATGGTACTACATGGGTAGATGTTTCTGGAGGCATATCTGATTTAGATGATATAGCTGATGGAACTACTTATGGAAAAGTATTAAATACTTATTTAGATGGTAATAGGCCTGATGGTTTATGGGATGGTTCGGCTAAATTAACGGCTTCAGGAATTAGAAACCATATAAATGATGTAGCAAAACATAGAGAAATTAATGATTCCGGTTCAGCAGCGACTGACTTATGGTCAGCTGATAAAATTGGAACTGAGATAGACAACGCTTTGGCAGGATTAGATTTCCAGCCAGACGTATTAGATATTCAAACAGACGCTACTTTAGACCCAGGAGCCACTCCATCAACAGGAGATAGGTACATAATTTCTGCATCAGCTACACTCCATGCAAATTTTGGTACTATAACAGGTATAGGGGATGACGATATTGTAGAATACAATGGTTCAGCTTTTGTAGTAGCTTATGATATATCTGCTGAAGGAGAAGGTGCTTTAACTTGGGACCAAGATAGTAACACGTTTCAGAAATGGGATGGGACTTCTTGGGAAGAGTTTGGTGGCCTTTCAGGAATAACTGCTGGTTTAGGTTTAACTAAATCATCAAATACTTTAAATGTGGGACCAGGGGATGGTATAGATGTAGCTGCGGATACTGTTTCAGTAGATGTTTCTGATTTAGTAGGAACAGGTATAGAGGATGATGGTTCTAATAATTTTAGATTAGCTTCTCAAGGTAATGGTATCGCAGGTGGCGCTGGTTCTACTTTGTCTGTACAAGCAGATAGTACAACAGGTGCAACAGTTGCCCCAGTATCTGTAGTTGCTAATGGCGTCGGTGTTACTATTGATAATGACTCATTAACTCATACAGCTGGAACTATAGAGGTGGTAAAAGTAGATGGGGGATCGTTTGTATAATAAGGAGTAATAAATGACTTCTAAAATTAAAATAAAACGTGGAACTAAGGTTCAGCTACCCGCATTAGAGTTAGCTGAGCCTGGATTTACTACTGATACAAAAGAATTATATGTTGGAGACGGTATTGGTAATGTAAAGATAGGTGGATCTGTAGATTTTTTGGGTTTAAATGACACCCCTTCTGATTATGTAGGTAATGAGAACAAATATTTACAAACTACTTCTTCTGGTATAGTTTTTGTAGCAAGATCTTCTGCTACTGGATTTGTATATACTGATATTCCTACAACTGTAACTGGCACCCCTGGAATGGGTAGCATCACTTTTGAAGTAGAATCTCCAGTATTTAATATTTCACCAGTATTTGGTAATAATGTTATATGGTTATCTAGAAGTTCTACTGGAACTCTAGAAGATTGTTTCTGGGCAAGAGCTTCTGATAATAATACATATTTAAATTGGGGTAGTGGAGATCATTTTTATTTAAGAGATAATAGTGCTGCTACACATTATGATTTTACAAGCACTAGACTGAATTTATACGATAATGATTTAGATACTACTGGAGATATTACTTGTTACGATTTAGATGTAACAAATGATCTAACATGTTTAGATTTAGATGCTACAGGAGATATATCTGCTGTAGCTTTTTATGGTGATGGTTCTAATTTAACTGGAATAAGTGGTGGAACTGGAAGTAGTACTTTTATTGGGTTAAATGATACACCGTTATCTTACACAGGGCAATCATCTAAAGTTATAACTGTAAAAACAGATGAATCAGGGCTAGAATTTAAAGACCTAGAGGTATTTCCAGGAATACGTGCTCTGATGTTATACAATACTGTTGAACAAACCGATATAGATACTGCAGAAAGTTTACGCTTAGAAGGAACTACCAGATTAGATAGTGGGTTTAGTATAGGAGGCACAAATTCTACAGAAATAACTATTAGTGGCTCTGGATGGTACGAATTTCAATATTCAGTCGCTTGGGATAGTGACTATAATAACAGAGCAACTATGCGTGTATATATAGAGAGAGATGGCTCTGGCACATGGACTTCAATAGACCAATCTTATTCTTATGAGTATTTAAGATACAATACTTATGGCAGGATGAGTAATAATACAGCATCATTTTTTTTAAATGCAGAAGAGAATGAAAAATTTAGAGTAAGAATGGATGGGGCAACTACTGGAAGTTTTCCTTCTACTTCTGTGGATACAGATACAATTAATAATCAATGTTGGGTAACTATCAAATCTCTGGATATAGATGGAATAAAAGGTTCTGATGGTTCTGATGGTTCTGATGGAGTAGACGGATCAGATGGGCAACCTGGCCCTTCAGGTTCTGGTTCATCAATAAATGTATATGATGCTGGAACTATGGTATCAGGTACACCTTTTAATAATTTAAATTTTACAGGATTAGATATAGAACCTAGCGTTACTAGTGGAACAGTTGATATTACATATACTCCATCTGTTTTTGGTACTTGGTATGGTTGGGCAACTTCAGAGTCAGAAAGCTCTACTACAAGTACATCATGGCAACAAAAACTAAGATATTCATTAACTGGTACTCCTGCTGGTAATTATAGGATAGGGTATCAATGGGAATGGAGAAGAAATAGTACTGGTAATGATTTTGAAGCTAGAGTACAGATAGATGATACTACTACAGTTGCTAATATGAATTATGAGTCTAAAGACGGTAATTCATGGCATTTAGATCAAGGATTTTATATAGCCACTTTAACTGCAGGAAATCATTATATAGACATCGATTATGCAGGAGAATCAACATCAAACACAAGTTATATTAGAGCAGTAAGAATAGAATGTTATAGAGTATCATAGAATAGGAGGGTGTATGGATTATACTTATACATTAGATCAATTTCCGAATGGAAAATTCGATTTAAGTAAATTAACTAAAGAAATTGGAGATGCTAGTATTAAAACATCTCTCGATTTTTTATCAGGTGAAGAAGAAAATATTATTATACATTTTAAAGCAGAACTATCTACATATGATTGGGCGACTTTAAGCGGTATAGTAGCAGGTCATGATGGAGAAAATGATGGAATTGACTATCAACCAGTTAAAATAATAGGTTCTGATGATAATATACATTTAAATACCCATTTATATGATGAGTTTCGTGATAGATCTGGTAAAATGAGAGTACATCAAACATCGCGCAAATTAGGTACAATGATTGTGTGGACTGGTGAGGGGGATGATGTTGACAATCCATCAGCTGTCGGTAATGGAGAATCTTTTTCCTTTTCTTATACTGTTGGTCAAGAAGAGCCATTAGTTAAATATATAGATTTTAATGTGGTAGAAAATGAAACTTGGTTACATGAAGGATACGTAACATGGAGCAATTGTTATTTAGATACTCTTAATTTATCTCTAGTTTCTATGGTTACTGATACCGTTACATCTTCTGGAACTGATTATGCGATCATGAATGGTTATCTAATAGTTCCTATATATACTGTAGGAGGAACTACTGGAGATGGTGTAATAGATATTACTTCAGATATAACTTTGGCAACTGGCGGATTGGTGTATATGCCCAATGATGATCAAAATAATAATCCTACTGCATTTTGGAATGCGGATTGGAATACTACTACTAAACGTTATGAAAATATTATGCCTGCTCCAACCGGTAACGGAAGATACAATATGTTTTCCGTGGAAATATCTTTTGCTGAATTCGTGAGAAAAATACCATTATTAGACTCAGGATTTATAGCATTGAATTCTTCTGATACAGACCAATTAGGACATGGTATGAGGTTAAAAATGACAGCAGATACTAACACTACGATAAGTGGTGTTGGGGACCACGATTGGGCAGTGGCATGCACAATGTGTTTACATAGAAAAAAATCAGTATAAATAAGGAGTAAACTATGTTTAAATGTAAAAAAGCGCTAGTTGATTTTATAGGTAATATAAGAATATATTGGTGTGGTTTTGTATTATTTGGAAATACTACTTATAAACTGAAAGGAGTTCATTGGAGAGAAATACTTAATTTGATACAGCCAGGAGATATAATTTTAAATACTCATTATGGTTATTTAAGTTCTTGGTTTATAAAGGGAGATTTTAGTCATGCTGGTTTATATGTTGGAGATGATGAAATAATACATGTAATGACTGCTGGTATTATTAAAGAAGATATATTAACATTTTTAAGAGCTGACGACGCAGCAATAATAAGGGTCAAAGATAAAAGTATTATTCCAACAATGATTAAAAAAGCACACGAACAGTTAGCAAGAGGATCAGAATTAGAATACGATTATGATTTTAATAAACAAAATACTAATCAATTATACTGCTCAGAATTTACTGATTTTTGTACTGGTTATTTATTAAGAGAGGGTGTTTCTAAAGATAAAAAATATATTTTTCCTGATGATTATTTAATACCCTCAGATTTATTTGACATAATTTGGCAAAAGGAAGAAAAAAATGATAGAAGCTAATAAGAATGAACTATTTCCAATAACAGTATCATTATTTGATGAGATACGTGGGGAGCTCGTCGGACAAAAACAAGTCATTTATGACATAAGAACTATTGATGATAATCACTTAACCCCTTCAGTTACAGGCACTTTAAGTGAATCATCTGTTGAAGATGGTATTTATAAGACAGAATTAAGCTTACCTGAATCAGGGTCTTATATATGTTATGCTACATGTTCTGGATTTATAACAAGTACCGAAGAGATAATGATAAGTAATGAAAATATATATGAAATTACAAAAGAAAATAGATCTTACAATACATCTGTAATAGATGTCCCAAGAATAACAGTATCTGGTAGTGGTAATTCTTCTCAAATAGCTAGAAATGTTCCAGTAGGTAAGACTGATTATATAATTACAAAAGTAAAACGAGATGATGATGTAGATTGGACTAATCCTGTAAGTAGTGGTACATCGTATGCACATTATACATCTATGGCAGATACTTTACCATACATGATGGGAGGCGCTTTTTAGAATGGATATACGCCCGTTGGTAACAAAAGGATATGATTTATGGAGTCCGATTATTACTACTACTAGTGGTACTGGTTTTGGAAGAGGTACTATAGAGATTGAAAATGATTGGCAATTATGCGCAATTCCAGTAGATTTTGGCTATTGGAACAGTACTACTCATATGCATATTCATGATTCTAGTACAGTAGCAAAGTTTAAGAATTATGTATTAGATCAAATAGACGATTTATATGGGCCCGGACTAATTGAAGTATCAAATACTTATATTGGAGGAGTTGGTCAATTTTATAGCTATATTCCTGGCTCTACTCCTGAAAGTAGTCCGAACAATTTTCAGATGATTTACAATGATGGGATACATAAAGAAGTAAGTGGTTTTTGGATTAAATCTTTATCTGTCTCTTCTATTATAATAAGTTGGGGGAAATAAAGTATGGCACTTAATATAGCAATAGGTGGGTTTGTATATGATAAAGACACTAATATAAGTAATTCTGATATAAACTATCAAGCTTTTTTTTATCAGAATGGTACTGCTTCTAGTGCAGATAAATGGAATGATGTAAGAACAGTAGAAAGTTCTGGATATTATTCTATAAATTTGGGAGATGCCGACTGGTTAGGCCAAGAAGGTTCGGCATTAACTAATGCAAAAATAATAATAGTTTTTTGGAAGGGAAGCCCATTAGGTACAAATAGAAATGCTTTATGTAATATATTAGATGAATGGGGAGCTTTAGAATTAACTCTTGATGGAAGTTCAGTGTATACACAAGACGCACAAACGAAAGATAATATTAATCCAGCACTACAATGGAGTAACAATGTACCAGCACATGGATATGTAGATACTAACTATAATTTTACTAATACAAGTTATGATGTACATGATTGGAGTTTTAATGGTGTAGCTACTTCAGGTACAGTTACTATGAATCATTGGCGGACTAGGTATGGCCAAAATATACAACTTATAAATACAGTTGATACTACAGATTATTTTTGGGGGGATTCAAATTCAAACGAAGACCTTTCCGGAGCTGCGAATAGTTCTCATCAATGGAACACAGCAGGAAATTATGACATAGATATTTATGTATATGATACATGTAGTGGTACTACATCAGGTACAGAGAATATAGATATTTATTGGCACGCTCCTGTACCAGGTATAACTAGATGTGACAGTGTAGGTACTCCTATAGGAGGGAATTCTATTACTACTCCAGATACTCCAGTTTATTTTACTTATAATGGTACTGACATAGATAATACTATTACAAATATAACTTGGACTATAGACGATAGTGGTGCTTATGGTAATACAGATACAGTTACTAGTGGAGTTACTAGTAGTGGTGTAGTAGATCATACAAACGGTATAGGTACTTCATGGGATGGACACTCTGCAACTAGTGGAGCTTTTACTAATCCAGGAGTTCATAACGTAGAAGTTACTGTATATTGGTATGATGGCTTTAGTACACAAAGTATTACTTATGATGAAAATTTTACTCAACAAAGGTTTCAAGGACCTCCTTCCGCAAATATAAATTGTAACGAAGCAGCGGGGAATAATATAACTACTCCTGATACAGTAGTTACATTTGATTATATAGGCACCAACCCAGACAATAGAATAACTTATATAGATTGGGTTATAGCTGATACAGGTTTGTATGGTAATACAACAACTACTGTGACTGGCACTGATATTTCTGATACTATAGACCATACTGAAGGTTTAGGTACAGATTGGTATGGACATGCTCAAACTAGTGGTGCATTTACTAACCCAGGGTCTCATAATATAGATATTGATGTGTATTGGAACGATGGTTGGGACACTAATAAAGTAGATTATGATGAGAATTTTACGCAACAATTATTTTCTGGGCCTTCCTTATCATTAGAACAAGATCCAGCACTCGCTGAAGTAGGAATAGATGTTGATTTTGAAAATACATCTACTGACACTTCTAGAGTAGGTCTAGGCTTACCAGATAATTTTGAATATGATTGGCAGTTTGATGATGATGGAAATATTACTTCCGCATCGGATCAAGTTTATTCATACATATTTACTAGAAATCCTAATACAGCTTTCTGTACAATAGAGTTATGTGCTGACTGGTCAAATGGTTGGGATACAATGACTTCTTGTTTGGAACAAGATGTAATATTTAAAACAACAGTGACTATAACAGAAGAAGATTGTTACCATAATTTAAATCTTGTTGGGACTTCAGATGATGGATCTTTAACAGGGTATAGTTGGGAAGTATATAAAGATTCTACTTGTTCAGGAACATGTGTATCTGGTACTAGTGGAAGTTGGGATTTAATTTGGTCATCTCCTACAGGAATGGATCAAAATGATAAAGATATCTATTTTACAGACGCTTGTTGTTATAGAGTGTATGGATATTGTCATGGTACTGGCTCAACTACTAGTGATTATGAAGATATTTATATTTCAGAAGCATGTACTGTGACTAGTGGGACTACTTCCTGTTCGGGCATAGTACCGCAAACTGGGTATATACAAATTGAACAAGGATGGCAGTTGATTTCAATTCCAGTAGAGTTTGGTTATTGGGATAATTCTACACATAAACATGTACATGATGGTACTACTATAGCAAAATTTAAGAACTATATACTTGATCAAATAGAAGATGTGTATGGCACAGGAAGAGTTGAGGTCGCAAATACTTATACAGGAGATAATCAATTTTTTTATTCTTATGTAGTAGGATCAACTCCTGAAAGTTCACCTCATAATTTTTCACTTGTTTATGAAGATTCTACATATAAAGAAATAACAGGTTTTTGGATTAAGAGTTTGTTTGGCAGCACTATGATGCTTAAATGGGGGAAATAACCGAATAAGATGGCCTTAAATATTACCATAGATGGGTATAATTTTGATAAAGACTCTATCTTAGGAAGTACGTCTGTATATTATCAAGCATATTTTTATGATAATGGTACTGCTTCTAGTACATCTAAATGGAATGATGTTAAGATATTGGATAGTTCTTCGTATTTTAATTTTAATTTAGGAGATTTAGATTTTTTAGGGCAAACTGGAGTAGTTTTAAATAACTCAATAGTTTTAATAGTTTTTTGGAAAGGTAGTAACGATAGAACTGATGATTGTAGTATTTTAACTGAGTGGGGAGCGTTAGAAGTATCAATGACAGGATTAGATACTTATACACAAGATTCTCAAACTAAAGGCAATATTATACCAGATTTACATTGGAGTACCGACATACCAGCACATCCTTATGTAGATACTAATTATACTATTACTAATACTAGTGAGGATGAGCATAGTTGGAATTTTAATGGTATTATTTCCTCTGGTAGTGTTACTATGAACCATTGGTATCAAAGGTATGGTCAAACAATCAATGGCCCGAATAAAATAGATAATACAGATATTTTTTGGGGTGATGGTAATTCTTCTATGAATTTAATAGGAGCTGTTGGAGATACTTACCAATGGACTCCAGCAGGAACTTATGATATAGATATAGTTATAGAGGATAATTGTGGAGCAACAGTTACAGGAACTGACTCATTTAATATGTACTGGCATGAACCTGTGCCAAATATTACTATGATCCCTTCTAACCCAGATCCTAATGAACAAGTTTCTTTTATTTATTCTGGAACTGATATAGATAATAGAATTACTTCTATAGATTGGATAATAAATGATTCAGGAGCATATGGAAATACTGATACAACTACTACATCAGGAAGAGATGATACAGTAGCTCATACTGAAGGGGAAGGCACAGACTGGTATGGCCAAGGTCAGACAGATGGAGCCTTTACTAATCCTGACACACATAATATTGAGATAGTTGTTCATTGGAATGACGGGTTTTCTAATCAAGTTATAAATTATGACGAGAATTTCATACAAAATAAATTTTCTGGTCCGGCATTAAGTTTTTCTCAGAATCCGCCACAAGCTACAATAAGTAGTGGAGTAGAATTTACAAATACATCAACTAATGTGGGAAGAGTAGGATTAGGACTTCCAGATCATATAGAATATGAATGGACTTGGTATGATGATACTTTAATAGAAACAATAGATGACCAGAATTATTCTTATAAACTTGTTAAGACTCCAGTAACTACTGATTGTGAAGTAGAATTGTGTGCTGATTGGAGCGACGGTTGGGAAACAATGACAACTTGTCTAAGAGAAGATGTAGTATTTGATACAACGGTCACAGTTACTCCAGAAGATTGTTACTATGTAATAGATGTTATTGGTACTTCAAGTGATGGTTCTGTAAGTGGTTATGGTTGGACTATTTCTTCTGGAACTTCCTCAAGTGGGATATGGACAGATATTTGGAACAGTCCGACAGGTATTAGTCAAAAAGAAAAAACACTTTGTTTTTCTTCTACTGGATGGTATAAAATAGAAGGAAGTGTTTATGGTACTGGAACTACAACTAGTGATTATGAGACATTATTTATTAATGAAACATGCCCAGACTCTGGTTCAAAATATAATATATGGAATGGTACAGGAGTATTAGACGTAGGATCCGACTGGGATCATGGAGAAAAAGGAATAGAATCTAGCATAGCTATGCATCTGGGAACTAATGGTTTATTAGTAGAAGACTCTATAGCAAATGATATAATAGAATTTCATAGATCTGGTTATTCCGAAATAGATATAAATAATTATGATTTTTTAAGTTTTTGGATGAATATAAAACATTGGCAGCAAGGTACTGATATTAAAATTAAATTAGATTCTACTTTAGACAGTAGTGGTGTAGAACTGGCTGTTAGTAATTACGTTGTAGAAGAGCGATTAAATACTTGGCATAGAGTAATGATTCCATTACAACGATTTAGAATAGCTGCAGATGAGTCACAAGTAGGATGGCCTACACATGTTAATAGATTGGTTTTTACTATAGAAGGCGCAACAGATTTCTGGTTAGATGATATTTCATTGATTATTGGAGAGGTAGTAACTATACCAGTGTGTACTCCAGATATGGAAACTCATCAAGCAGGAGATTCTCCTTCACCACATTTAATTAATGTGCAACCATGTTCAAACGCATACCCAAGACCAATTAATATATAAGGAGAATAAAATGATAGGATTAACTTTTAGTGTACAGAATATAGAGCAGGTCATGCAGGTATATGACCGAATACAAGTGATACGTTATGATGCTGTTACTATTAATCCTCCAGATACTCCAGTAGGGGATATAATATCTCTAGTAGATTGGACGGCTGTTTCTGGTACTGTGGATTACCCTGTGCCTATTACATTAGTTACAGGGCAAGATTTTTATCAGTCTTACGACCCAATAGGCGAAGCTACAGATTGGTTTAGTTCTAGGTATTATGATACTTTAACTGGTTCATATAGTGCATGGTCAGAACCTATTTTAGGAGCAGACGGAGATTTATATTATGATCCAGTATACCCCCCAGAATTAGAGTATGATACCGAAAACAAAGCCATTATTAATAGGATAAGAACCTATATAGGGGATCCTTTAGGATTGAATAGAGAACATGGAGAAGCCGCCCAATCAAATATATCACCTGATGGTAAAACTTATAAATTAGACCAAAAAGGATGGCCCGTATATATTACTATGGGAGGGCATAGTTTTACTGATTTAGCTAATCCTTCTGTAAATGGTTACAAATATTTAAAATTTCAATCAGTAATAGACGAGATTTGTACCGGCTGTGCTCAGATAGAAAATATTTGTGGAGAAGAGGAAATAAGACAATATGACCAAGGGGTAGACATTTGGTATTATACTTTCCGTTTTAGTGATAGACAGATAATGGAGACTTATGATTCATGTCCTCCTCCTCCAGGACTTACTTCAACTACAGCTACATCTCAAGCTTATATGTATCAAACAGCTATCGATTTAATTAATAAAGAGTTATTAGAGGATGCTGTAGAAGATGGCGCTGCTATACGGGATGAAGGTTCCTCATATAATCCAGAAGGCGGATTAAAAATTAGAAAAGATCTATTAGACGGGTTGAATAAACAATTAGATGATGTAGTAAACTCATTGATGTTAAAGGGTATTACAGGGGTTTTAGTAGATTAATGATATATATATAAGGAGATAATTTATGATTTTAAGTCCTAATGATAATCAATTGGCAGACAATGCCAGCGATATGAAAGACCAAAATTTTGGTGGAAATCGAGAGATTACTACTGGAACACAACAAAAAGAATATGATTATAAGAAATCAGTCGGAGGTTCTAGTAATATAAAAGAAAATCCAGTTGATGCAGTTATTAAAGATACAGATGATATGACTGATCCTAAGGCTCGCAAAAGGGAATTTTCTAGGAGAGCTGAAACTCAAGATCCATCAGATCATAATAAGGAACGATTCCCTGAATCAGAACCTAAAAATAGACCACTAGAAGATACAGATGTTACTAAAATTCCTGATGATTCTCATAGACGATCTAAAATAAAATCTCATTTTGGTTCTGGTCAATATGATAATAATCCGAATAGAGGTAGTTATGAAGGTGAAATTAGTTAATTCTTTACAATAATTGATTAGGAGAATATTATGGTGACAGGAAGAATAAGTTCAAAAACAAAAGAAAGATTTAGACGTTCTATTAGGGATGTTGTTAAAGGTCTTAGTAGAAAAGTTCAGGTGTATAAACAACCTATTACTGGAGATTGTCCTAATTGTTTCTATGATAAATTAACTAATAGTTCTACTGGTAAATGTAAATGGACTGCTTTAGAGGCTCGTACTATGCAACAAGATTATGAAACTTCTTCTGGCGAAATAGATCTTAAATATAAATTCTTTAAG
>Ga0164310_10000894_pt1 | contig 16494 bp, 10 predicted proteins | sample GuaBasSedimGuay1_FD_121795 | JGI IMG/M metagenome (GOLD analysis project Ga0164310, IMG submission 121795) | Subseafloor sediment microbial communities from Guaymas Basin, Gulf of California, Mexico - Guay1, Core 4569-9, 0-3 cm | ecosystem: Environmental > Aquatic > Marine > Hydrothermal vents... | reverse complement strand
TGCCTAGCCTGAGCTCGTGGGCTCGCTGGATTTACAAGCGACAGTAGAACGGTGCGGTGAGTGACGCCGTGTGCGTCGCTCCCCTCCTGTCTTCTTTTTGCAACTAGATAGCAGCGTTTTTCATGGGGATTGACCAGTCGCCTGCTGAATCACAATGCCTCTCGATGTCCTCCAGATTCTGGAGCGCCTCATCTCAATTGACACCGTCAGCAACGTTTCTGAGGGCAAGCGACCCACACGAGAATGCCCTGACTACATCAACTCAGTTCTCAACGAGGTCGGACTCGATGCCGAGTTGTTGGAGAACGACGGGGTGTACACATCCCTTGCGATTCACAAGGGCAAAGGCCCGAAGATTCTGTTTCTAGCCCACTTTGACGTTGTACCCCCCGGCAACGGCTGGACCTCAGCCCCGTTCACTCTGCGTATTGACGGCGACCATGCTTATGGCCGCGGTACGTGCGATGACAAGGGCAACGTTGCTGCTCTACTTCTTCTTGCTGAGAGGGCCGCCTCATCACAGCCTGAATGTACCGTCATGATTGCCGCGACAGGGGATGAGGAGGTTGGCGGAGCGAGAGGTGCCGCCCATCTTAGGAGAGTGCTGGAGGAACGGGGTCTTACACCCGACTATGTGATAGTGGCCGACGGCATCCATATGCAGATCATCTACCGTCGGCGAAACATTCTCCCGACCCTGATTCGAGCCAAGAGAAGAACCTCTCCAATGCGTGGGCGGAGAGAAACTATTCGTTTCACAACAGACATCTTTGCATCCGAGTCACGTCACTCGGCGTACCTGCGCCCAGGAGTCGACAGGCACTGCATGCTGGCCGCCTCCAAGTTCCTCGGCCTTCATCCTGAGGTCGTTGTGGAGGCCATGCGTGGCGAGTTCGTGAAGTCGAATATCATCCCGGGCTGGGTGGAGCTTGATGTGATTTGGCCGGACGATACCACATCGGAGTTGGAGTACGACACGGCTCTCACCCAGATATTCCGTCTTCTTCTTCCCATCTCAAGAGTGGCCTTTCCTACGCGTCCCTCTGACAAGGGAACAGTGATTTGTCCGAATCTCCTGTCACTAAACGACGATGTGTGGACTCTATACTGCGACATCAGAGCCATGACGAACGACTCTACATCCGTTCGTGAATCAATCATGGCCCTTCTCGAGGGCTGGAGCGACCTCGAGTCGTTGGAGGTGCATGCTGGCGCTGGCTACGTTGACAACGATCCCAACTCATCACTGATAATAGCAGCACGAAGAGCATTGAAGGATCTGAGGCTTCCCGTGCGGCTCAGAGAGGGATTCGGGGCCTCCGACTCCCGCCACTTCGCAGGTACAGGGGCCAGCATTTTTGACTTCGGTGTTGAGGGTGATAACCTTCACGGGCCGAATGAATGGGTTTCAATCTCTTCTATCGGCAAGACCGCGGAGTTCTTCCACCACTTGATTCAAGTCTTGAGTGAGAACCATTCCTAGAGGGGCTTCATTCCCACCTTTATCTTGAGGTCGTCTATCTCCCACTCCTTGACGTACTCAAATTCCTTCCATCTTGGTCTGGCCTTGGGGCCAACTAGGTCAAGTTCTCGTGCTCTTGTTTCCGAGGCGAGGTAATCCCTGAACATTTCTGCAAGTTCACGGGACTCGTCGTGGGAGAATCTGATGATCACGTCTATGTTCTGCTCCACATCGAGGTCCAGCTCCTTTCTCATGACCTGAACTCTCCGGATGACGTCCCTCACGAAACCCTCAGCCTCAAGCTCTCTGGTCCGTGTCACATCCACAAAGACCCGTCCGATTCTGCTCTCTGCAGAACTGAGATGGTCCGGAAGCGACTCCTCGAATTCGAGGTCGCCCGGCAGTAGCTCTATGGTGTCACCTTCTACCACAATTGTGGCCTTGCCCTTCTCAAGCTGTTCTCTAAGTTTCACTGCGTCGACCCTTCCAAGCTCTGCCACAAGTGCTTTCATCTTGCCCTTGACCCTCGGGCCGAGTGCCTTGTAGTTAGGCTTCACAGTGAGGCTCGTGAATTGGTCCACGACATCGCTCTCCACAACCTCGAACTCTCTGGTGTTCAGGTCGTTCAGGAGTATCTCTCTGAGACTCCTGGCACGCTTGGCCACATCGTCATTCTCTGGGACAAGCATGACCCTTGCCACAGGATGTCGCAGCTTGACGCCCTTCTTGTTGCGTGCGTGGCTTGCTGCACTCCTGAGTTCCTCCAGCACATCAAAGGTTGCCTCCAGCTCAGGGTCGCGAAGACTGTCGTCGACGCTTGGCATGTCGGTCATGTTTATTGACTCGGGCAAGTCGCTAGAGTACTTCTTCAGGAAATCAACGTGAAGCTTCTCGCACAGGAATGGTGTGAAAATATTTAGGCATCGAAGAAGAGTCTGAAGCGTATAGTACATGACATCGTAGGCCATGATCTTTCTCGGATTCTCACTCTCCAACCAGACCCTCTTCTTGACGAGTGGCAGGTATATCCTACTCAGGTCCTCGCTCATGAACTCAAGAAGGGTCCTGCTGGCATGATGATACATGTACTCTCCCATCGCCTCATGGAATCTCTTGACCACGGTCTGGATTCGTGACAAGAGCCATTTGTCTTCGAGGTCTGCCTCATCGAGGTTTCTGCGCATTCTCTCCTCGTCGTACGTGAACTTGTCAAGATCCATGTACGTGTCAGCAAAGAGGATGACATTCCAAAGAATGTCGAGATTACGTCGCGTCAGCTCTATCTCCTTTGGGCTATAGTTGGTGCGTGTCCACGGCGCCGACCGGCTTAGCATGTATATCCTGAACGGATCAGCTCCAAGATGTTCAAAGGCGTCTGCGGCCCATACGACATTACCCTTCGACTTGCTCATCTTGCCGCCGTCCTCATCGAGTACGTGACCCTGACTCACACAGGCCTTGAATGGCGCCTTGTCGTGCAAGACTACGGACGTATAGAGGAGGCTGTAGAACCAGCCCCTCGACTGATCCACTGCCTCTGTTATGTAGTCATATGGAAACAGTTCCTCAAACAGGCTCGGATCTTTTAGGTAGTCAACGCTTGCCGTGTGGGCCATTCCAGAGTCGAGCCAACAGTCCAGCACGAACGGTTCTCTCTTCATCTCTCCGCCGCACTTCTCGCACTTGAGCACCACACGGTCGACCCATGGCCTGTGCATCTCAAAGTCCTCTGGAAACTCGACGGCCTTCTCTCTCAGCTCATCTCTTGTTCCTATGACGACCTCGTGACCACACTCTTGGCATACCCATACGGGAAGAGGTGACCCCCAGACGCGGGAGCGGGATATGCACCAGTCGTCTGCATTTGCGAGCCAGTCGCCAAACCTTCCTGTGCCAGCCCACTCCGGGGTCCAGTCTATGTCCTTGTTCTTCTCCACCAGCTTCTCTCGGACTCCAGTCATCTTGAGGAACCACTGAGAGTTGTCGGCAAGGTAAATCAGAGGTGTGTCGCATCTCCAACAGTGAGGATACTCGTGGACTATTGTTTCCTCGTGTACGAGAAGACCCTTCTCCTCAAGCATACGTGGGACATCAGCATTGACGTCGAATACAAATCTACCCTTGAACATCGGTACCTCGTCAGTGAAAACGCCCCTGTTTGTGACCGGGCACAGGACGGGAACCTCATACTCCTTGCCCATCTCGAAGTCCTCGGGGCCGAATCCCGGTGCAGTGTGTACCAGGCCGGTACCGTCCTCCACAGTCACATGTCTCCCGGTCACGACGGCATGCATGTACTTCTCACTGTGTTGCTGATGCCATGGCACCTCATCCTCGAACGGGTGTTCGTATTTCCAGCCCAACATGTCAGTACCCTTGACCCGTTCCACTTCCTTGTAGTCACTCACGCCCGCCTTTGACATGACGGTTTCAACGAGGTCCTCAACAAGCCACCAGTATTCGTCGCCCGCGCGTACCTTGACGTAGGTGTAGTCTGGATGTACTGACACCATCTCATTGGAGATCAGGGTGAACGGAGTCGTCGTCCATATCACTAAGTACTCGTTGTCACGGTCAACTAGCTTGAACTTCACGTAGATTGAGGGATCTTCCTTCGTCTTGTACCCCTGGGAAACCTCATGAGCCGACAGTGCAGTGACACAGCGAGGGCACGTGGGTGTGACCCGGTAACCTCTTCCGAGAAGCCCCTTCTTGCTTGCCAGTTTGAGGAAGTACCACACGTGTTCGATGTAATCGTCGCGGCGTGTCTGGTAGGCCGATGGATAATCAAGCCATAGTCCAAGCCTCACAGAGTCGCGCACCCACCTGTCAAGGTAGAAGTCCACGAGGTCTTTGCACTTCTGTACGAATTGGTCGAAACCTATTGTTTCTTCGATCTGCCCCTTTTCGGCAATTCCCTCGTTACGCTCCACCTCAAGCTCAACGGGCAGTCCCTGCATGTCCCACCCTCCACGGCGCCAGACATTGTAGCCGCGCATTGTCATGTACCGCAGCTGCGCATCCTTCATGGCTCTGCCGCGTGCGTGACCGACATGCATGAATCCGTTTGTTGTGGGCGGCCCCTCCAAGAAGTTCCACCTTGGCCCATTCTCCCTCAGCTTGATTGTCTTTGAATAGATGTTATTATTCTCCCAGAATTCAAGGATCTCTCGTTCTACTGCCTGTGGCTCGTATCTCTTTGCTAGTGGACTCATGACAATTGCCTCTCATCAGACTCATTGAGATGGTGACAACAAGTGGGTAGATTCCTTCCAGTCGCAGGTGAGACAGAGGACTGACATGGCAAAGAGCAATACCTACTGGTGAATTTGGCAATCCATCCTATCTCACCTATGGGCTCGATTCTGCGAGCGATACACCCTCTTAAAAGGCTTAGGCTAGTTCTATTTGGCCACCGCAGGATGTGTTCGGTCAACACTTAATTGTCACCTCGACTTTTTCCTGCCTGATCATACGCGTGTGGTGAATGGATGGTGAGTGCGCTCGAAGAGAAACCCCTTGGCAAGCTGTTCGATGTCGTTCTTCAGGTCCTGTGGCAGGACCTGTTGCAAGTGTGGCGTGTGATTCGTTCGCGACTTGATACAGAGGGGCCAGATTCTGTTCGTGCGGCGTTCGATGAGGCCAAGACCCGCCTTCTTGAGTCCGCGCTCAAGGATCACATTGAGGTGAGATGGGGAATGAACCTCTGTCCGCTATGCAATGATGACAATGTGGAGAAGAACGGAATCTCTTATGTGGCACCCAATGGGGACGGTCTTGAGTTCAACCAGTGTCTGAACTGTCGGATTGGAATACTATACGAACTGGTGTCTGCAAAGGCCACGATGGATACGTACACAGTCGGCCTCGGTCAGCCCGGGCAATTCAATGGCATGAGTTTCTACTGGAGTGCGGTTGTTCCTGATGATCTGCTGCCGTATTGGCCGTTGTACGAGGTCATTAAGGACGGTCAGTGGATTGGCACGGTATCCATTGGTAAAGACATGAGTGTCAGGTACCTCCCATTTGAGAGTATGAAGTACGGTCTCACTCGAGGCGCGCCCGAACCGTGGACTGATGTCTTGCCAGACGATCTTCGCACTGCAGTCAATCAGTTCATCGAAGCTGCGCGTCCTCAGATTGAGGTCGCCCATGTTCTTCACTGAACGGCGACTGGTGTGGGCCGTGAGGCGAGAGAAACTTGTCCGGGATCGTATTCCGGACATAATCCGAGAGAACGGTGAATCCCCAACTGTACGCTCGGCCACGGAGAAAGAGATGGATCTGCTACTCAGAGAGAAGCTCGTTGAGGAGTCCAGTGAGTATCTGTCTTCGGGTTCCATTGAGGAGATTGCAGACGTTCTTGAAGTGGTTCACGAGATTCTTTCACGTCGCGGGGTATCGTTTGAGGATGTGGAGCGGATTCGACTTGAGAAGAAACGACATCGAGGTGGCTTTGAGAAGGGTCTTGTCCTTCTCATGGACGAGTGACACGACACTGTTCATACTCTGAATCATCGGACAAAGGTTATATTATATCAGATCGCCTCGGTGATTGAATGCCACTATACTCAGTGGTGGTACTAGATTACGGTTTCGGAGTGTTTGAAGATGGAGATCAAGATTGAGCCCATCCCGGCAACCCCTGTGACACATACAACAGGGGGAAAGGACATCTCCCGCTACCATGTGGAGAAATATGAGCCACATGAGTTACCCTATACAACCCAGTCGATATGCCCTGAATGTCTTCTCACAGATGGTGAGGTTCATGTCATCGACGCGCTTGTGTACGAGGAAGACGGGAAGGTCATGTACAAGAAGACATGCGAGAAACATGGAGAATTTGTTGATGTCTATTGGGGCGACGTTGAGATGTGGCGTCGGGCCCAAAAATACTGGTACAAGACCGTGGGACTCGACAACCCCCGGACCGAGACCGTCAATGGTTGCCCCAACGACTGTGGTCAGTGTCCTCAGCACAAGTCACACACTGCATTGGCACTGATGGACATAACAAATCGCTGCAACCTGCGATGCCCAATCTGCTTTGCTCACGCAGCCGAGTCTGGCACAGTCTACGAGCCGACTCCTGATGAAGTCATCGAGATGATGAAGAACCTGCGGAGCAACCTACCTGTTCCTGCTCCCGCACTGCAGTTTGCAGGAGGGGAGCCGACTGTCAGCAAGTATCTGCCGCAGTACATCCGGTGGGCGAAGGAGATTGGCTTTAGGCACGTTCAGATTGCGAGCAATGCCATACGAATCGGAAAGAGTGAGGATTATGCTCGAGAGCTGAAAGAGGCCGGTCTCTCAACGGTCTATATGCAGTTTGATGGTGTTACTCCGGAGCCGTACATAGAGGCTCGGGGGACGAATCTGCTTCCCATCAAACTGCAGGCAATAGAGAATTGCCGCAAGGTTGGCCTGGACTCAATAGTGTTGGTACCCACAGTTGTGCGGGGCGTCAACGATGACCAGCTGGGAAAGATCATCGAGTTCGCCATTGAGAACCGTGACGTTGTTCGCTGTGTGAACTTCCAGCCAGTTAGCATCACAGGACGGATTGACTATTCAGCTCGCAAGGAGATGCGAATCACCATCCCTGACTGTATCCATCTAATAGAGGAACAGACCGGAGGGGAGATACCTGCGAACGTATGGTATCCGGTTCCTTCCGTGATGCCTATTGGTCGCGCAATCGGTCTGATGAAAGGGTCGCCGCAACTGGAGCTTAGCTCTCACTTTGCATGTGGAATGTCGACCTTCATCTGGATAAACGAGGATGGCAGTTACGAACCAATCACGAATCTCATTGATGTTGACAACTTCATTGAGGTGATGGTCGAGATTTCAAACCTCTTCGCCGACAAGAAGCGCGGCGCCAGTGCTCGTGCGAAGGCCAAGCTGGCAGGTAGTATCCGGCACATTAAGAGGAAGGGCCTGCTCAAGGATCTTCTCACGGCGTTTCTCACACGTGGTGACTATAGTTCACTGTCCAACTTCATGGAACACGTGATTATGATAGGAATGATGCATTTCCAAGACCCTTACAACTTCGACTTGGAACGGGTGCAGCACTGCGACATCAACTACTCAGTTCCCGACGGACGCATCATTCCGTTCTGCACAATGAACACAATCCATCGGCCGAAGGTTGAGGCGAAGTTTGCTATCTCCATCGAAGAGTGGCGTCAACGTCACAGACCAACCAAGGTCGAAGAGGACAGCATCTCCAACCCATTCACAGAGTCTGGGGAGTGAAACGGTTCAAGCCCGTCACCAGTCCGACGGGCATCTCTCTCATTTTTCTCCAGAATCTTCTCGCAATTCTCTAATCCGTATTAAAGTACGACAGAATTGAATTTCTTCTCATTCTAGACGGCACATATAGGCGCTATCTTTAAGTAGTATTAATACAACTATACGGGCGGTACAAAGGCGGGTGCGTGGGCTAGTTTTTCGTTACATGCCCTCAATTACGAAACTCCCCCCTCCTACCACGATTACCCACGTTCCCGCCACCCTTCTGCTGAGCGGTTCGTCATCGATTGGTATTCTTAATTAGTCCGTACGGCACATCGTAGATTGAGCTGACCCAGCAATGAAGTATCAATACAAGCTGCGGATCTTTCAGATAGATGCCTTCACAGACCAGCCGTTTGGCGGGAACCCAGCAGTCGTAGTCTTGGATGCGGACAGACTGAGGGAGTCCGCCGTTGAGAGGGTATCTCGGGAAACGATTACGGGACAGACCGTCTTTGTCTATCCCTCAAAAGTGGCCGACTACAAATTCAGGTACATGACCCCAAGAGGCGAGATGGCATTTTCAGGTCATCTGACCGTTGCTGGTTTCACTGCACTCACAGAGGAAGGCCTCATTGAGGTCGTCAACGATGTGAACATGTTCACGCTCGAAACGCAGGCTGGCGTACTTGAGATTGAGGTCGTCAAGAATGAAACCTCTGGACTCCATGAGGTGCAGATCACCCATGAGAATCCCGAGTTCATGGCCACTTATGACCCGAAAGACATTGCGGAGGCCCTTGGTCTTACGTTGGCGGATATCATGTCACCCAACCCCATTCAGACGGTCAGCACTGGCACTCCTCAGCTAATGGTTCCAGTCAACACTCTGAAGGCACTGGAACGCATTCGACCTGACTGGGAACGTCTCAATGGTCTCCAAGAGGGTTCTGACTGGATCTCTGTTCAGGTCTTCACGCGAGAAACATTCGCGCCCACCTCTGATGTGCATGTCCGCCACTTCGCTCCTGCCCTCGGAATCAGTGAGGATCCAGTCACAGGTTCGGCTGCTGGCAGCATGTGCGCCTATATGATAAAGTACGGTCTCTTTGACGTGACAATTCCAGTCACAAGCATCGTGATAGAGCAGGGCCATTTCATGGGGCGTCCTGGAAAGATATTCGTCGAGGTGCGTGGGGACTCCGATGAGATAACACAGGTCAAGGTGAGTGGGACGGGCATCACAGTCATTCGCGGGACTCTATACGTCTGAGAGTGATGGTAAAGATTCTACCATGGCATCGACAGATTCATTCGTGTACCCATCCAATTCGCCATATAGTGAATCTTCTTTCGACACAACCAGAAACGCTAAAAAAGCCCCCGAATGCCTCCCTGAGTCATTGATTGTACAGGGGTCTAGAAGTGTCGGACTTCAAGTCTATCATGAACTCGGAGATTGCTCGTGTTAACGAGGCACTGGACGAATATCTGCAGATGCGGGTTGAGGCTGGCAAGCGTTTAGGGCCAGTTCACGAGTTCTACTATGGCAACATTCGGGAGTATCTGATGCGGGGAGGGAAGAGGCTTCGCCCCGTAATGGTTGTTTCTGCTTACAAGGCGGTAAGGGAAGATGTAAGCCTGAGATACCTGTATCGCGCGGCGTGTTCCATTGAGATGCTGCACAACGGTTCACTGCTTCATGATGACTTGATTGATCACGACGAAGTACGGCGTGGGGGACCGACATTTCATGCTCTGTACCGCGAGTGGTACAAGAAGCATGCCCGCGACGATAACGCGAAGGCGATTGATTTCGGCATGGCGATGGCGGTCTTGGGTGGCGACTCGCTCCTCAATATGGGTGCACAGATTATCAGCGCCTCGGAGTTACCGTCTGACATTGCCTTTGAGTGTCTGAGATACTACCAGACTGCATACCAAGAACTTGCGGACGGTGTACTCCTTGAGATGAACATGGTCAATGACCCCCATGTGACATCCGACACCTACCTTGAAATGATTCGTCTGAAGACCGCGGTCCTGTTTGAGAAGTCCCTCCTCATGGGCGCCACAATGGCGAGGGCCTCGGAGTCCCAGAAGAAGGCACTATCTCAGTTCGGAATACGAACGGGTCAGGCATTTCAGGTCCAAGATGACATCTTGGGTTCGTTCGGGGACGAGTCTGTCACTGGCAAATCGGCCGAGGGGGACATCCGGGAGGGCAAGAAGACCATGCTCGTCATTGAGGCATATCGGCTTGCGGACGAGTCCCAACGTAGAATTCTTGATACCCTTCTTGGTAAGGACGGGATGAGCACGGAAGAGGTAGAGCAAGTTCGTGATGTATTCCGAGACTGTGGTGCTCTTGACTCGGCCAATGAGATCATGGAACGTCTGCTTGCAGAGGGGCAAGGTGCTCTCTCACAGTGTACCCCTGAGTTTCGCGAGGAATACAAGCAGTTTCTACTGGATCTCTCGAACTTCCTGATTCATCGGACATACTAGCGTTCGATGGCGCCAGTTTCTATTAACCGCAGACTGAGGAGAAGAATCTCTTCACCCTTCGAGCTAAGGATGAGCTGCATCGGCTCTTTCAACGTAGGCGCCTTCCTGTCCAAGTAGTCGATGAATGATCGTCTGGACTCGGTCAGTGCCCGTCTAAGCTGTGACGCATGTTGCCGAACCGTGTTTTTCACATGTTCGTCATCCTGTCTGCCGGGAAAGAGTTTTGACCTCATGGTCTTTGCAATGTCTTGTGCGATGATGTGTGAGTCACTGACCACAAAACGTTTTGGCTCTGGACGCGGCGGAATCGGTTCTTTGGCCATCTCTATCTTGCGAGGCCTTAGGGTATCTTCTATTCTGTCCTCAATGACCAGCTTCTTCCATGCCTTGCAACCGTGCAGTTTGAGAGGCGTCACGTGCCCCCTTGCATGCATCCGCAAAAGATGTCTGTTGAACTCATCACGAGGCATCAGAGAATGTGGAGCTGACATCACGACGTACTTGCGATAGAGTGTTTCCTCAAACTCCACTATCGCCCACCCGAATGCCCGTAGGATGTCACGCTCAATCTCCGACTCACTATCCTCCGGTCTGATCGCTTTGGACATGGTTACCACGCGCCGCAGAACCACCAGTCAATCTATCTGTCAAAATATATGAATCTTAACTGAATGATTCGTCTATCGCCGGCGAGGGCGTTTTGATCGGGCGCAACCGCCAAAAAAAAGTGGTGCGGAGGGCTGGGCCCTCCAGACTGTTGCGCCTACCGTTTCTTAATCAGCAGGATGACCACAACAACCACAATGACCGCAATAGCTGCAGCTGCAAACACAAACGTTGTACCCATGGGCCCACTCTGCGTTGTGGTTGTCGGTGCCGATGTCGTGCCAGTGGATGTCACGCTGGTTGTTGAGGTTGTTTCAGTGGTCGTACTGGTTGTGGTTTCTGACGTGGTGGTTGATGTGGTAGTTGTGGTGGTCGATGCTGCAACCTCAAACGTGAAGGTAGCGCGGACGGCCACATTTCCGGCACCGTCTGCAGCTCTGATTGTGACTCTCAGCTCGCCCTCGCTATCCAAGGACACGACGACCGAATAGGAGCCTGAAGATGTCTTGGTCATGCTCAGTGTATTAGATGTGGATCCTAGTGTGTATGTCAGGTTGACGCTTGCGACCCCACTCACGTCCGTGACATTGACGAAGAGAGTCACATTGTTCATTGCGACGAGCGAGGACGGGTCTGACCAGACATCTCCGATGGCCGGACCTATCTCGTCAGCATTGTCCGGGTTGAACTCGCTCCGGTTGCTCTTTGCCCACTCGACAATGTTTCCAAAGAGCACGATATTGTCGAAACTCTTCTGGTGGTCGTAGTTGCTAAAGAAAGTCGTTCCCGCGACCATGACCCTCAGGGTCTCGATTTCTTCAACAGCCATCAACGGAATCTGCTGTCCGTTCTCCCCGTCTTGGGTGTTGTCGTAGACTCTCTCGATTGCTGGCGCATTCTGGTCGGTCTGATAACCTGTGGGATCAGCGAAGATGATTGGCAAGACGGGTCGCTCGTCCGTGAAATACAGGCTGTTGGGCGAGAAGAGTGTGACATTGGCAACGCCGTAAGTGAGATTCACTGTGTCACTTGGCGACGGTATGTCGTATAGGTCAATATACCAGGGCTTGTACGTTCCTTCCATGTAGACGTTGTCGTGATTGAGCCGGATGTGTGAGCCTATGGCCTCAAGGACATCGTTTGGGTATTCGGGGTTGGTATACGTACTGTAATCACCCCGGCCCGTTAGCAGAATAGACTTGTTTCCTGATGCAGCCCAGTCGACGATGACTGAGAGCTCACTTGAACTGTATCCGGTATGGGCGCATGTCATCACGAGAAGGTCAACATCGATGAGATCCGCTGCTGTGAACGGGTCCTCTTGGATTCTGACCGCATAGCCGTGCTTGTTCAGAGTCACTTCCACGTCGGTGAGATAGCCGTTTGTGTAGTCGTTGCCGTGTGCATAGTCAATGACTGCAACGTGTGTCAGTTCATAGTCTATCTCCGGTGGGTCGATTCCTATGGTGAGATTATGGAATAGGCTCAAGCACGCATTGACCGCCATTGAGAGGCACAGAGTGGTATGGTTCATGATGTCTTCGTTGGTGTCGAGTGCTTTACTGTCCCCGTTCGGATACGCCGCGTATATCTCGTCATAGTATTGGTGAGCATATGTCGCGCAGTCGACCACAAGGTGGGAAACGTTTGTGATGACAGACTCGCTTGGCGCAGGGAGTGAGAAGTTACTCAAGTGATTGTTGATGTCCGTTTCATATGCGGGATGGCCGTCCCAGTACTCGTCTGTGTGAACAGGTATGCATGGATCGCACGCGTAGTGGCTCATCACCCCCGCAGCAAAGAAGCCATCCTCCCAGTTTCCGGCCGTGAAGTTGGCCCTTGCAAGCTGGTACCAATGGGCCGCCGCATTTGGCGCATTGTGCTCGCCTGTTTCGGGGTAGTACAGATGATTGTCCCAATCCTGCCATTCGAGGTCTGGGATGCTTGCCCCTTGGAGAACCTCTCCAGAGTAGTACCTGAAGGCCTCTCTCCAGCTCTCGTTCGTGAGCGCATTCATCGCATGGGTGTCGATGTAGCTATGAGTAGCCAGACCCCATGCCTTCACTTCCTGAGGCTGAGAGAGGATGAGGGTGGGGGGCAGAAACAGTAGTGCAATAATGACTAGTGTGAACCGCCTGCTGTTCATGGTCTTTAGTCCTGATGCCGTGGGTATTAAGTCACACGCCTTCAGGAAAGCATGTGCATTCTGGTGCCGGATAACATCTGTTTCTGTGCGGAGCATAGGCGGGTGGGGCACAGATCCCACGACTGGCCCCACATGTCTATCGCTCGATAGACTACCGTTTTCGTATAAGCACCAGTACTACAATAACGATGGCGGCCGCTCCTCCCACCATGACCACAATTGTTTCCAGTCCCAATGAGAGGCCGCCAGTCACTCCTGTAGTATTGGCGGTGCCGGTAGAGGTTCCACTTGTTGTTGTGGTCGTTATCGTTGTTTCACTTGTCGTGGTAGTTGTTGTGGTAGTAGCAGGGACTACTATGGTGACCTCTCGATTGCTCAGAGTGGTCACATGGCCCACCATGTCGACGATTGTGATGTTGAAGACAATTGTCGCATTGTGGTCGTAAGGGCCGAGATAGTAGTTGTAGTAGTTCCAGCCCTTGTACATCTTCACTGTGGTCTTGCCTGCCCCATCGTTGTAGGTCAAGGATGCAGATGAAATCATGCTTCTTGCAGCGACATCGATGAGCCATCTTATCTCGACAGTGTGATCATCCTCATCTATCACCCACTCCACGTTGTCTATGGGGGCACGTACCCTGAACAGGACTGGCATCAGGTATTCTGTGGTGTTGAAGGAGTGAATGTTGAGCCAAAAAGCCACAAACCCTGACTCATCGCACTGTGTGTTTCTGATGACACTTGCTGTGCTACTGTTGCCTACCTCCAACACTTGGTTGATTTCTTCTGCGTCGACTGTCAGTGACGAGATCACGAAGAGTGAGCTGTTTAGAGAGATACCATAGTCCAGATCGTTCGTCAGGGTGATGTTGATTGGGAACTGCTCGTTGGGTGCGGGCGCGCTTGGAAATGTGACCTGAAGATCAAGCCCGAGAGCGACAGCGGATGTGGCATTTTGAGCCAACCTTAGTGCCCTTGCAGGATTCCAGCAGAGCAGTGCGTTCTTTGCTGCCTCAAGGTACGTTTCAGACAGACCGACGCCATATCCGGCATCTTTTCTTGCGTCGATTATGTCCTCTGCTGCGTCTATCGCGTTGGCGGCCTCCTCAGTCGTGTTCATGTACTTGTCAACCCAGACTCTTTGGCCATACACAAGGCTGTTTTCGCGGTCAAGAATTACTACCCGTCTATTCAACACAGCATCAACAATGTCGGACGCGTTGAGCCGCCCGTCGGGGCCACTGGGATTCTTCACGAAGACCACGTTCATCATGGTACCAACGTACGATGCGGAATGACCGTCACTTGCGCCGAGGAAGTTTCTGAAGAAGCCCTCCTCACCAGCACCGTAGAAGAATCCCATGTTGTCGACTTCTATCGCGTCGAAGCCGTAGTAATCAAACAACTCGTAGACGGGAGCGTATGTGGGATCGATTGTTGGATGAGCAAATGTCGCTATGGCTCCCTGTGCGTGTATTCCATCAACGCCAGCCTTCTGGTCATCTGTGAAGACGTTCTCCTTCAGAGGGAAACCTGTCGTGTGCTTGATTGTCGACAGTTCTGCTCCCGGCACCTCAAGAATGTCGATTCCGTATCTCTCGACAAGGGCCTTGGCCGCAGCGCCTCCTGTCATTCCTCCGATTGAAACTGGCTTGTCGTACGAGTGGTCTGTGAGAATCATGAAATCGAGCGCCTTGTTGAGACCCGCCTCCACCATCTCCTCTACCGTGTTGCGTCCGTCACTGTGCGTTGTATGGTCATGATACAGTCCCACGAACATCTGATACTTATCAAGCTCCTCAGTGGTGAAACTCGGACCGTCGCCGACGGTGATTGTGGCAATGTCGGGGATGTCTGCTTCACGATAGGGATTGCCGGTCAACCAATCAATGACATTTAGGCTGAACTGGAAGTCATTGGGGCCATGCCCGTACGTCCCCTTCCTGTACATGTAGAATGGCGCGGGACTACCTACGGCCACAACGCGTCCAGAGCCATGCTCTGTGACTGCCGCAACAGTCTGGCCATCCTTCTCAATGATTGACTGGCCTGAAGAGTCCAGACTCAGTGAACACGAGTATAGCTGGTCCCCGTCTAACAGAATATCTGTGATTCCCTCTGTGATCTGGTGCGTGTTGAGCGAGTCTGCCACGCCCCGAATCTCATCGCTGTTGAAAGTGATACCGAACTCCGTGGATAGGGTGTTCAGGAAGGTGCTCCTAAAGGTCCACGCGTTCTTTGCATCGACACCGACCATGAGCAACCCGCCGCCGTTCTCGACGAACGACTCGACTGCAGCCACCTCAGCCGAGGTGAGATTCTTCATTGGAAAGAATATCACTAGCACATCGAAGTTATCGAGGATGCCCGAATCGAGCGAGTCGTCAAAATTGGTGGAAGAATTGTACCCATTGACTCCAAGCATCCAACTAAATAGCGAGGCGTTCCCCGGTGCCCAGAGGCTGCTGCCGTTTGCAGTGTGGCTCTCGTCGAACAGTATCTTGGCTGGTGTGAAGTCGGCTGTCACAAGTTCTCTATCAGTTGAAAAGTGTTCCCCGGTGCGCGGAACTGCCGCGAGAGGGGTTGTCATGATGAGGAGCATCACAAGGGCCGTGGCCCCAAGAACAGACCTTTTCATTGGACTTTTTCACCGCGTGCAGCCGGTGAACAATCTCAAACATAAGGCTTGCTGGCAGTTGCCTCATGAAAGACTCTGAGGAAAAGAACAGCATCAGAAGAAACGTCAGTGGTGAAAAAAGGAGGGCATAGGAGAGACCAGCACTTTGGTCTTCTCCTAATGTGTTGCAATCTATCGCTTCTTCATCAAGACCACGATGATGACTATGACTACGACAGCCGCACCACCAATGATGAATATAGTGCTCATCGAGATTACACCAGTTGTGACTGGTGTCGTTGATGTCGTTCCAGTCGCCGTGGTGGTTGTGCTCGTCGTTGTACCACTGGTCGTCGTAGTAGTGGGATGAGCGAGGTCATAGGCGATTGAGATGCCCTTTGTGATTCCATTGATCACAAGGTTGTAGCCATCGAGCTCGACATCGTGGTACTCCCATGAGCACATCGGCTGGTAGTCGCCATATGGTGATGCACCAGATACGATGATTACTCCCGTACTGGCCTCTCCAGCCTTGACCTCGAGAGTGGCTGCCACGAACTCGCCCCGGTCGCCGTCCTTGTGCGCGTACGGGTAGAGAATGTCGTGGTCCACAATCGTCGCATTGCCACCGTAGTAGAGCAGCGGATAGACGTTGTCGATAGTCGTTGTTTCGAGCGCCACAGCACTGACGTTCTCGCCAGGAGTGTCACTGTCGCTACCGTAGAGGAGTGTGGGTCCGTGCATGAGGACCTTGGTTGTGCCCTCCACAATGTCCGCGACGTAAGCATCATCACTTGTCTTGTTGGCGACAGGTCTGTATCCGGCACCGCAGTTTGACACGGGGTCCTCAATGGATGTGGGCTCCGGATAGACATGCGAGCCTACTGCCTCGAGAATCGCGGTCATGTT
>Ga0164310_10000893_pt1 | contig 16496 bp, 15 predicted proteins | sample GuaBasSedimGuay1_FD_121795 | JGI IMG/M metagenome (GOLD analysis project Ga0164310, IMG submission 121795) | Subseafloor sediment microbial communities from Guaymas Basin, Gulf of California, Mexico - Guay1, Core 4569-9, 0-3 cm | ecosystem: Environmental > Aquatic > Marine > Hydrothermal vents... | reverse complement strand
TCAATCTCTTTAAGAAGAAATCTCTCTCTGTAATTCCTTATATCCTCAATCTCTCTGCCCTGCCACCACGGATTCTGTCTTAACATCCTCTCTAACAATGTCATAGATAATCCTCTTTTATTTCTATATTAAGCACAAAAGGCTCTATTTTGTCTTAATATTAACAAAAAATAATATATTGTCAAGACAAATTTCTCCAAATAACTAGCATCAATACATCTTCTCTTCAATCTTATAAATATATTTCGATAATATCAAATAACAAAAGCCTCTGCTTCAGCCATCCCTTGGGGCTATACATTTCCACACAAATTATAGGAGAAGCAATTCCTTAATAGACTTTATAAGGAAAATTTATAACTGATAGCATATTATTTTGAGATACGCATAAATTCTTCAGGTCGGGGCACAGGCATATTGGTGGGAGTGATATAAGGATATTTCTTTCTTGCTTCCTCAATCGCATTCTCTCCTACAAATATTTCTCCATTACACACAACAATATGCTGTCCACCATAACGGCCAACAATCTCCTCAAAGTGTTACCTGATCCAACTCGTAATCATTAATTTTTGGTCTCGGCTTCCAATTTTTTCTATTCTTGGGTATTTTTGACGCATCTCTTAAAGAGGAAACCATCATAGCTGAAAGAAGAACGCAAGAAATTTGACGATATTTTAAAACTTGCGGTTATAACTTGATATTTTATTTTGAAAAGATCTTGTCAAGTTAAGGCTGAAAGAAGTCTGATATGGAAATCTTTTTCAATATTTTCTGGTCGCTCCAATATGGATTTTGTTCTCTTAAACGAAATAACTCCATCTTTATTAATCCATTATCACAAAATTGCTATTTTGTGCTAATAGATTAGCATAAATTGCATTGCAAAATATTATCTATCTGGGTTAGAAAAGTGAAAGCATATGGCACAACAACAAAACTCTATTATTTTTTGATAAAAATTTGGGTTGGTCTTCATCTTGAACAAGTCTTCCTTTTTTATTGGACAATAACCTACTATCAGACAGGTCTGTCCAAAGAATTAGGAGGCTAAAATAATTAATTTTCGTTATGTTCTTTTTTTAATATTTGGCTTATAATTTTTAAATATTTCTTGATTACTATATTTTCATCAAACTGACTTATTATCTTTTGCCTCCCTGCTTTGCCCATAGCTCTTCTCTTATCTTCAGACAAATTTAACATCTTCTCCATTTTATCTGCTAAATCTTTACTGTCTTTAACTCTACATAAATACCCATTTATTCCATCTTCAACTACTTCTTTACAACCAGCAATATTGGTAGTTATTAGAGGTTTCTCCATCGCAGCAGCTTCAAGCAATGCTTTAGGTACCCCTTCCTTATAATAACTTGGCAAAACTACACAATCTGCCATTGCTATTATGTTTCTTATATCATCAGTAGTTCCTAAATACTTTACTGATCCTTCTTTTTGCCATTTATCTATCTGTTCTTTTGGAATTGCGGTCGGATTATCTACTCCAACAGGACCAAGTAAGAAAAATTCTACATCTTTATATCTTTGTTTAATAATTTTAGCTGCTTCGACATATTCTCCAATTCCTTTGCCCCACATCATTCTTGCTATAAGCAAGAATCTAAAAATATTATCTTTCTTTTCTATTTTAATCGGTTTAAATTTTTCTACATTTATTCCACTACCTGGTAAAACATCATATCTTTTTACCAATTTTTTTTGAACAAACAATTCCTTATCCTCTTTGTTTTGAAAAAAAACAAAAGAATTCCTAAAGGCAATTTTATACATTATTTCTGCAAGATAAGTAATAAAATTTTTTTTAATAAAAAGTGTTCCTAATCCGGTGATATTATTAATAACTGGGATTCTCAATAATTGAGAGGCAAAATTTCCATAAATATTGGGCTTTATTGTAAAATGAAGAGTAATATCTGGTTTTATTTTTTTATACAATCTGTAATACTGCCAAAAAGCTCTCAAATCGTTTATTGGATTTGTTCCTTTTCTGTCAATATAAATATCATAATATTTACAACCTAAATCTATAAGTTTTTCGCTATACTTATCTTTCGGAGCCACTACTATTACTTCATAATTTTCTAATAATTTTTTTACTAATCCTGACCTAAAATTATATATAGACCAAGAAGTATTACTGCTTAAAACTATTTTTTTTACAATTCCCATAACTTTTTACTACGCAAAAGAACAATACTATCAAAGGTAAAAGCCATCTTTTCCATGTTCTTACCTGCTGAGAATAAGCCTCGTATTGAGAAGCTATCACGGTAATGTTTCTATTTCCCTTCGCTGTTTCAAATGCTACCTTTACTTTGAACTATGCTGTGTATTTTTTCTTTCCGCCATGCTCCCTTTTATCATGATTACCATGAATTTTATACGCTGTCTAAAAATTGGGGGCATCTTTTTTAGTCCCTTAATATTACGGCTAATTGTTTTGCAATTTCTTCAACCTCTTCTTCTTTCATTTCAGGATAGATTGGCAAACTCAAAATTTGCTGTGCACATTTTTCTGCTATAGGAAACATACCCTCTTTATAACCTAAGACTTATAAGCTTTTTGTAAATGCAATGGTATAGGATAATGAATACCTGTTTGAATCCCCATCTCTAACAACTTTTTTCTTACCTCATCTCTGCTTTTGTTTAATATCCTCACCACATAAAGATGATAAACATGCTTAACGTAAAGAAGTTCATATGGAGTAATAATACCATCAACTTCTGACAAAAGTTGATTATAAAGATAAGCTATACTTCTCCTTCTCTCTGTCCATTCTTTTAAATGCTTTAGTTTTACACTTAATATTGCTGCTTGCAAGGCAGACATCCTAAAGTTTTCGCCAATAATTTCATGATAATATTTTTGTTTTGAACCATGGTCTCTCAACATTCTTATCTTTTCTGCAAGTTCATCATCACTCGTAACTATTGCACCACCTTCTCCATAAGCTCCAAGATTTTTGGCAGAATAAAAGCTAAAAGCACTAGCAATTCCAAATGTCCCTACTTTTCTCCCTTTATATTCAGTAAGATGAGCCTGACATGCATCTTCAATAACATAAAGATTATACTTTTTGGCAATTTTAAGTATATCATCCATTTCAGCAGGCTGACCATATAAATGAACGGGAATAATTGCTTTAGTATTGGGGGTTATACAATTTTCAATAAGTTTGGAATCGATGTTATAAGTTTTCTCGTCTATATCAACGAATACTGGTTTTGCACCGTTTAAAGATATAACTTCTGCTGTAGCAATAAATGTATTTACAGGGATGATAACCTCATTACCTTCTCTTATTCCTAAAGCCTTAAAAATTAAATAAAGAGCACTTGTTCCTAAACTCACCGTAATACAATACTTGACATTATGAAGTTTAGCAAAACTTCTCTCAAATTCCTCAGTAAATGACCCCAAAAACAAAGGATGAACTTTCTAACACATCTTTCACCGCCTTGTCAATCTCACTTTTTATGCTATGATACTGCCTTTGAAGATCCATAAATTTAATCATTTCAAAAACCTCCGAATTTCAGCCTTAGAGCCGTATACAACTGCTCTTGATGGTATGTCGTTAACAACTATCGATCCAGCACCTATAATTGAATTTTCTCCTATGATAATTCCACACTTAATTACTGAACCTGCTCCTATACTTGCACCTTTTTTTACAATTGTCTTGATAATTTCATACTCTTTTATCTGTCCTCCCCTTTCATCACAAGCTCTCGGATAAAGATCATTGGTAAATATAACATTAGGTCCTATGAAAACACACTCTTCTATAACTACCCCTTCTGGGATAAAAACAAAAGGCTCTATTTTTGTATTCTTTCCAATTTCTACTCCATTTCGTATTTCAACAAAAGAGCCAATTTTAACATTCTCATCTATAAAAGCTCCGTAGATATTAACATTGCTCCATAAGGAAACACCCTTAGCCAACACGGAGTTTACAATTAAAATATTATATTCTGGTATATGCAAAGAAATCGGCTTATTATTGCTTTCGATTTCATACTCTTGATTTCTAAAAAATATAACTCCCCTCATTTTAAGCTCCTTTCTATCATTTCCAGTACTTTTACCACTCTCAACCCTGCTAAGCCATCTGTAATTGGTTTTTTACCATTTTTTATACAATCAATAAAGTGATTTACTTCGACCGCCAAAGCTTCCTCTGTATCTAATTTGGGTGCCCACATATCACCAGTTCTATATTGAATCCAGATCTTATATAAATCTTCCGGGGATTGAATTATTTCTATCCCCTTATCATAAACTTTTACTTTTTCGCTTGGCTCTGTATCATTATAAACTATCATTTTCTTAGTACCCCCAATTAAAGTTAAGCGGATTTTCACAGGAGAGATCCAGCTTACATTAATGTGAGCGCTCTTTTTACCTTTTAGATATAAGAAGATGGATGCCATTGCCTCTTTTAAGTGATTTCCATATTTAATACCTGCTGCCACCGCTTTTTCTACTTGGATTCCGTTAAAAAGAAAATCAATTATAGAGATATCATGAACAGCCAGATCCCAGATTACATTTACATCAGACTGAAAAAGACCTAAATTAACCCTTGTGGAATCATAATAAATAAGTTCTCCCATTTCTCCCCTGTCTATTAATTCTTTAATTTTCCGAACAGCTCCTGTATAAACAAATGTATGGTCTACCAATAATATACGATTTTTCCTTTCTGCTATTTTTATCAACTCCTCTGCTTCTCTAACAGAGGCGGTCAACGGTTTTTCCACCCATACATGTTTACCAGCTTCAAGTGCTAATTTAGCTATATCAAAATGTGTAGACACAGGAGTAGCAATTGCAACTATCTCCGTCTCTTTATCCCTCAAGATATCAGTAAAGTTTGTAGACAGATTGACTGATGGATATAATAAAGAAGCCTTTTTTAATCTATCTTTTGAGGAGTCAACTATCCATTTAAGTTGCGTTTCTGGATGATTATTAAAATTTCTTGCCAAATTTGGTCCCCAATAACCAAAACCGACAACAGCTACCTTAAGCATTTTTTTCCTCCAAAATTGACTTATAAAGTATTTCGTATCTATAAGCCATCACTTTAGCATCAAATCTTTCTTTTGCTCTTTTTCGTGCATTTCTGCCTATAAATTTTGCAAACTCGGAATTTTCTAGTACTTCTATAATTAAACCTGCTAATGTTTTATAATCACCCTGCGGAAAAAGTAATCCTGTTATTCTGTGTTCAATAGCTTTTTCTATATTAGGCACTTTGGATGATATCACCACTTTTCCCATAGCCATTCCCTCTAACACCACTAATCCCACACCTTCTCCGTGGAAAAGTCCTTTATAATAATAAGGTGTTACAACAACTTCTGCTATTTTCATAAGAGAATAGATATCTGTTCGCTCCCCTAAAAGTCTAACAGACTCAGATATAGCTAAATCTTGAATCATCTGTCTTAGGTTATTTTTTTCAGGGCCATCTCCAACAATAAGCAAACAGGCATTTTTAATCTTTTTTTTAACTTCAGGCCATGCCTTAAGTAAAATATGCTGTCCCTTCCATTTAAGAAGTCTTCCTGGCATAAGAACTATTCTTTTGTGTTTCCATTTTTTACAGTTCAAATTATCCGGTGAATTTTTTATTTTGTCTATTTCTTCAAAATCTATCCCATTCCACAAAGTAAGATGTTTTTTGTATTTTTCATGTCCTGTAAAAACATACACTGAGCTAAAAAGTTGTTCTTCTATACCTTCCGAGACACATGTCACAAGATCTGCCATCGGTAAAGTAACTTTATCTAACAAATAAGTTATTCTTTTAAAAGAAGTTGGAACATTGTGCTGTGTACTAATAATACAAGGAATTCCTACAAATCTACCTATCAACCTTCCAATTATCCCAGCATATGGAAGATGAGTATGCAAAATCTTTGGTTTTTCTCTTCTTAAAATGTGTATTAACTTGAGCAAACCAGTAGGATCTAATTTATTTCTAATATTAAGACAATATGTAAGAATTCCTAAATCTTCAAATTTCTTTCTAAGACTATGCCATGGCTCAAAATAAGTAATTATAGGTTCAAATTTATCCTTATTTATATATTTCGCTATATTTAACACTACCCGTTCAGCTCCAGCGCTTTTGAGTGAATTTATAAGATAAAGAATTTTTGTCTTCATTTACTTTTCCTAAATAAATCACTTGCTTTTACAAATTTTACTTCATTTTTATAATTTTTCAAAATCCAGTCAATAAATTGATAAAGTATGTCCCTCATTCTTGGATATTCAAAAAAAGCATAATAATGAGTAGCCAAACAAAAATCGCCTTTATTTCGTAAAGAAAAAAGAAACCCATCTTTAAGTTCTTCCAAAGTAGTGGAAGGTCCTAAAATGTAACAGCCAAATTCCCAATGATTTTTAAATCTTAATGGTTTAGGATAACGATATTTCTTACCATATCGAAGATAGAAGTTAAGCATTTTTATAAAGTTTATGAAATTATATCTATCTAAAGGCCTTTCCCATGGAAAATGAGAGAAAGCCATCAAGATATTCATCCCTGCTTTTATAACAGCCTTTGATCCACTTAGAGAAAAGGAGTTATTAGGTGGAACAAAAACACTAATTTGTGTTCCAAATACTTTTTCTAAATACCTCTTTGCTTCAATAGTTTTAACAAATACTTCATAATTATTTTTTGCATATTCTTTAAAAGTATGTGCATATCCATGTTGCATTATTTCAATTCTTTTTTCCCTGATCCAAAGTTTCATAGCTGATACTAATTCTTCATTTCTTCCGATAGGAAATAATTTATTTTCACCTCTTACACTGTTAGGAATGTCCCCGCTATTAGCCTCAGAAGAAACAAAGGGAATCACAGAAAAAGAAATAGGAATCTCTTCCCATATATTAGCATAAATCAATTCTAACCTTTTAGGAGCAGTAAAAAAATTAGTGTCATCATCTCTGATTACAAATTTCATGAAACTTTCTCCATAAATGATCTCAACATAATTATATAATTATCCCATGAAAAATTTCTTATCCATTGTTTAGCATTTTCACCCATTAAAATGGTTTTTTCTTTGTTTTTGTAAAAATACATCATCTTGTCTATTATTAAATTTACATTCCTTATAGGAATCACAAATCCATCAATTTTATCTCTTACTGGATGAGCAGCAGGTTCAGTTGCAATTACTGGCAGTCCTGCTGCCATAGCTTCAAAAACCACTTTGCCAGGATTTTCAGAAAGAGATGGAAAAACAAAAACATCCGACTTAGAAAACACTTCTTTTACATTAACATACCCTACAAGTTCTACATTTTTTAAGGGTGAAAGTTTTTTGATAATCTCTTTTCCATCTTTATGAATTGCACCAGCAATAATTAATTTTGCATCTTTTAAGTCAAGTTTTTTCCATGCTTCTAAAAGATAACGGATACCTTTAATAACAGAAACATTTCCAACAAACAGGAATGTAAAAGGTTGCTTCCAATACAATTTCCTTTTTAGATTTTTAAATTTATCAATATCAACTCCTAATGGTATTACTTTTATTTTATTTTCAGGTATACCATACTCAACATAATTTCTCTTGGCATATTCAGAATGGACAATTATATAATCACTCAAATTGAGTGTTTTTTTATACTTCTTAAACATTGTCTTTGACCATGCCGGATTTCTGAATTTTATTCCAAGCTTTTTGTATTCTTCTGTTACTAATTTATAGTTATAATCAGGATGAAGCTCACCACTATGACAAATAATCTTATATCCCATTTCTTTTGCCTTTTCAAATGTTCTTGTAAGACGTGGCACAGTGTAAATAAATTTTCCATCTTTTGACAACCTTTTTGAAACCCAAAAGTCAAACCACATTTCTCCTAAAAGGCGAGAAGGAAATTGTGAGAAAACATATTTTTCTATTGCTACAAAAAAACGAGGAATAATACTTCTACCCGGTGGCACCATAATTTTCATCATTGGAAAAAATTTATCTATTTCGTTTTTCTTTCCTCTAACCATTACATTTTTGACATTTTTTTTTAAACTACAAAGTGTATAATATAACTCTTCTGATTTCCCTTTAGATGTGAAAGGAACAAAATCTGTATAAAAAATTAAAACTATACGCATTTTTATTATTCCTTTCCTAAAGCATCTGCTATAACTAAAATAACATTTGCTATTATAAACCACTCCTTATGATAAAACATAAAAAAACTCAAAGAAGCACCACATAAACCAGCAGAAGACAGTAGTACACTTAAGTTTTTGTATTGTTTTTTATAAGCATGACGTAATACAATAAAAGAAGAAGAAAAAGATATATATATAGCCCAAATTAAGCCAACTATTCCCAGCTCAGATGCCATAAGCAAATAAAAATTGTGAGGTTCTACATTCGTATGAATAAGTTGTGAGGGATACTGTACTTTGTTTAAATACATAGGGGCACAGTTTATAAAATTACCTATTCCCACTCCTATAAGGGGACGATCTTTAATTATTTCCCATGCTATTGCATATTGTCCTACTCTAGAAATATCTCCACTAGCAATAGAATTTAAGTTTGCTAATGTCATAAATCTATTATAAATTGCTTCGCTAAAAGATGGGAAATTTTTGTTAATAAACCCTATACAAAATATGCTTATAAAAATTATTGCAACAATAATTTTCACAACCTTATAAACTTTTACCCTATTATTTATAGCAACTAGCAAACTTATAAACGAAATACCTAAAAAAAGACCTATCCACGCCGTTCGTTCAAGAAAAATAATTAATGATATTATAAAAGGTATACTTAACGTAATACTTTTTAAATATCCAATCTCATTAGAGCAAGTAAAAGAAAACAAAATTACTATACCATACACGGAAAACAAAGTATGCTTTCTTGTCCAATACCAACTTTTAACAGAGATAAATCTTTCAAGCCATAGTACATCCCTAAACGTCTCTCGAATTAATGCTAATATTAGCAATATCTTAAGAAACAAATATACGTCTTTTTCATTTTTAATTATATTTGACAAATAAATAAGCATTAGAAATAGACACAAAAAACGCAAAATTTCTCCTATACAATAATATAAATCAATAGAATACTTTTGCCCCCAAAATAATGATATTGTAGCCCATAGGATTATAGAAGAATACAAGTATAAGTATTTCTTCTTTATTTTCAAAAAAGGAATTAGCATCATAAAACCAATACAACTATATATTTTTTGCCATTCAAATACTCCGTATTTTGTATTTATATAACCAGGAATCATCCAAGACAATAGAAAGGCACCCATTAAAACTTTCTGTGCTCTTTTAGAAAATTGCATTGTTCTACAGCACACTAATTCACTTTTATGCATATACATAAACCCCAGCTGCCAAAGTATGCATTAGACTCTCTTTTTCAGGAAGTAGTAAATCTAGATATTTTACCCAGAAAGTATACCATCTTACCACTACTTCAATCATCTTAGATTTGAACAAAGAAGAACATATTTTATCCAGCCACCAAGCTAATGCAGAAAAAGGACCGACACATACTCCAGATTTAATAATTTTAAATCCATTGCCTTTTATTAAAAATTCCAAATCAGTAAGGGTACATCTTCGAAAGTCATAAGGATCGCTGTGAAATCCTTGAAGAAAAGGTACTTCACAATATATTTTCCCACCTTTCTTCAAAATCCTACAAAATTCACGAATCACCTTTTCTGGGTAAAATACATACTCTAAAAGAGCAGTTAATATAACCAAATCAAATTCTTCATCTTTAAATGGCAAATAATGAGCATCACCTATACAGAAGTTGTGTATCTTTATGTCTCCTTTAGGTTTTTGAATATCTAACTTTATAATCTTATCATGCAAATTTCTTTCTCCGCACCCCACGTCTATAACCCTTTTACTATCAGCAATCAGAAAAAATATATTTTTTAATATTTTTCCATACAGGACTTATATTAAGTAAGGGGGGAGGCGGTTTTAAAAAATTTATACAACTTACTCTTCATTTAACAACCCCTTTCTTTTTGGCCTTTTCTATTAATGAATTAGCAATTTTTTCATAATCACGCTCTGATGTATATAAGGAACCATCATACATAGCTTTATAAATAGAATAGATAAAAGAGATAATTTTCCTTTCGTCTACTTTTTTTATTTCTAAAGCTTTTCTTATAGCCCATGGTAAATCAAATAAATTTTCCACATCTATAGTAACTCCATATCCTTTAAGTGTCCAATTACCCATGACTATGACTGGCTTAAAATAAAATAAGGCTTCAAAACCTACTGTAGAGTTAATTATTATTACAGCATCAGATTTTTCAATCAAATAGTGTGCGTTTATTTTAGGATCCACTAATACTACATTTGGTATACTTTTTATCTCTTTAATCATCTTTAAAGAAAGTAAACCTTTCAAACCAGGATGAGGTTTAACAACGAGACTATAACCTTCAGGGATAAAACCAGCAATAACATCAATTAAAAAATCTTGACGATAGAAGTGAGGATTACGAAATGTTATTTGAGAGTCATCTACAACATGAAGTGGATAAAAAATAAAATGCTCAGGGAGTTTATTTGTAACAAAAAGCCTATTCATAGGTGACAAAATTGTTTTCTTTTTGACAATTTCAAGATTATATTTAATTGCATTTGACAATCTTTCATAATCTTTAAATTTGATATGTTTTATCAGTTTTTTAACTTTTCTAATTACCAAATTATGTTTTTTATTTATCCCTAAATTATAATTGATAACCTTGCGATCTTTTTTTACCGAATTTATCAGCTCTTCTGCAAACTTAACTTCTTTATAATTCATTTTTTCATAGGGAATTATTTTAAAATCTGAATCCATAAAATGCATAGCATTGTCATAGATAAACATTTTATTCTCAAAATGTGCTGGAAAACTACCTAAATAAAATGAAGGGATTCCTTTTTTTCTTCCAACATACTCTAAAGCTAATCTTATAATTTCTTCACCTTCGTTGTTTACAAAACAACCGAAATCGATACTTTCTATTAAGTCTTCAGCAAATCTGAAGAACGCAACCGCTCTTTTTAACAAGAAATCCTCTTTTCTCTTATTATAACATTTCTCAGCAAATATTATATATCGTAAATTAGGTAAATTATATTTTTCTGATAATAATTTACACTCCCTAAGTAATTTTGCATGGTCATGAAAAGTATATTTTCTACTACCTTTATAGAAGTTTATTACAGGGATATTTTTTTCTTTCAAAATATGTTCATCTTCGTTACTTCCCGTAAGTGCTACACATGAATATCCTCTTCTCTTTAAAATATTAAACAACTCTATAAAACATCTCAATTCTGCTTCATTAAGAAAAGAACCTACTAAAGCAAAATCAAACCTTTTCATTTTTAATCACTCCATTTAATTATCGTATTAATTGGTTTCAGACTCTTTAAATAAAATGTAGAAGAAAGAAATAAGATAATTACAATTTTGATACGAAAGTCAAGTCTAACAAAGGAATCTAGACCCAATACTGCAAATGTTATTGCAAAAATAGGAAGTAAAATCTTCGCGACTACCTTAAAAAATTCTAAGTTTGATAAATTCAAGATTTTTTTTGCACAGCTCATTGTTAATAAAAAATAAGAGAAATAAGCAACTAAAGTTCCTAAGGCTACTCCTTCAATTCCAAAACCAAACTTAACAATGACTATACTAACCACTCCATTAATAATAGCAGCACTTAGGTAATTTAATAAATTTATCATTTGTCTATTTGTTACCAATAGTAACATGCTTGCCATACCCATAACTGATATTAATAATAAGCTAATAAAAAGAAAATCGGCTGCTTTAACACCTGGCATATATTGGGGAAGAAATACTTTCACAAAAAGGGGCAGAAAAAGAATTAAAAATCCTACTAAGGGGGAAATTATTAAGGATAATACATAGATAGTTTCAAAAACAATTTCTTTCAATTTTTTAGGATCCTTATTGACTTTTCCATAAAGTTCACCCAATCGAGGATAGACTACAGAATTGAAAGAAGTAAATAACATTCCAATAGGAACAAAAGCTAAACTTCCTAGACTATAATAGCCTAAGGCTGTTTTACCTAAGTATTTTAATATAATTAATCTATCAACAGTGGTAAATAGCTGATAAGCATAAACCATTGCACTTATTGGAAAGCCTATTTTAATTAAATTTAATAATGTTCGAATATTAATGAATAAGTTAAATTCTCTTCGACTTCTTTTTATATAATAAAACACCGTCAAGATCTGCTGAATTATCACCCCTAAAATAACACCAATTAAACGAAAAAGATAAACAAATCCTACAGTTATAAGTGAACCTATTCCTGATATGGATTCGACCTTGCTTACTTTTTGAAAAGATTTGTGAGCACGCCAATAGTATCCGTAAAATTCATTGAGATAGGAAAGGAAAACAGCTATAGCAATTAGCCTTAAATACCATCTATAAGAGAAGAAAAAACTTAAACCTATAAGAGAAAAACTTATTACTGCTCCCATTGCTAAAGAAAACGCAAAACTTGTATTTTCTATGATATTTATTTTTGAGAGATTTTTTTCTTCGTCTTCACCTTTCAAAATTGGAATCTCTCTGTACATTGCATTATTAACTCCTAAGTTTAGTCCTGGGGCATAAAGCAATATTAACTTCAACCCTTGCCATAAACCAAAATCTGAAGGACCGAGCCAGAGAGCGGCAAAGTAATTGCTAAAAAATTGTGAAATAGTTCGAAAAGATAATGCAGATGCGATGGACACAAAGTCTTTTAGAAAGCTAGGGAACTCCTTAACTCTTAGGGACTTTATAATAGAGACTTTTTTAGACAATGAAAAGTTAATCATTTGGTTTCCCTATCAAATCCCAACTTAATGGTGTTCCTTTCTTAATATACTGTGCCGCCTGTTTTTCCAAAATGTCTTTCAAATATTTTGGTGGTAAACCATATCCTGGTCTTATTGATTTTACATTTTCCTCTGTAAAAATCTCTCCTGCTTTTATATCTTTTACTACAAACAAAGAACGAGAAAATTCTCTACTCTTTCTCATTTTTTCTGTTAGCTCGTAGGATACTTCTCCTAAAGCCTTCTCTACTTCCCTTATCGACTTTACCATTGCTTTGAATTCAGAGGGTTCTAATGAAAATGCAGCATCTGGCCCACCTAATTTTCTATCTAAAGTTAAATGTTTTTCTATTATAGAAGCGCCTAAGGCAACAGAGGCAATAGGAACAGAAATGCCCAAGGTATGATCAGATAAACCCACTACAGTTTTAAAAGTCTCTGCTAAATTAGGAATAGTCCTTAAATTTATTTCTTCTAAGGGTGCAGGATAAGCACTGGTGCATTTAAGTAAAGCTATTTGGTTATTTCCCATTCTTTTACAGGCATTTACTGCTTCTTCAATATCAGAAAGAGTAGCAATTCCTGTGGAAATAATTACAGGTTTTCCTTTTGATGCCACATACTCAATAAGCGGAATATCAGTTATTTCAAAAGATGCGATCTTGTAAGCAGGAACACCTATTTTTTCTAAAAAATCTACTGCTGATTTATCAAAAACAGATGAAAAAAATATTAAACCTTCTCTTTCTGCAATTTCTTTTAATTTTGGCTGCCATTCCCAAGGAGTATAGGCTTCTTTGTAAAGCTGATAAAGAATTTTTCCATCCCATAAAGTTCCTTGTTTTATCCGAAAATATTCATTATCACAATCGATAGTTATAGTATCAGGCGTATATGTTTGTAGTTTAACAGCATCGACACCCGCTTCCTTTGCTGCTTTTATAAGTTTTACAGCATTATCAAATTTTTGAAGGTGATTTGCTGAAAGCTCAGCTATTATAAAAACTGGGTAACCTTTTCCTATTTTTTTATTTCCAATATTAAATTTCATAATTAAGTCTCTTTTACATAAAGTTTAGTTCTATTACCTTTAATTATTAAATCTTCCAGAAATTTAAAATTTGCTCTTTCAAAAGCTTTGATTGAGGCTATATTTTCCTCTTTAATATATGCTTTGATTAATTTTACACTTTTGATTTTTACTAACTCATTTACTGATTTGTCTATAATAAAAGAAGATAAACCTAAACCTCTTATATTATTTTTTAAACTAACACTTATTGTTGCTTCGTTGCTTCTTGGATTTATATCAAATCGTATTTGCCCATAAAATTTATTTAACTTATCAACCACAACAAAAAAAACACAATTTTCATCTTCCAATTTCTCTTTTAACCACTTTAAATGATCTTTCCATTGTATTTTTTTTTGGTTAAATGAGTTCTTTCTAACAACATCATCATTTGATAGATTAAATATTTCTAAGGCATCTTTTAAATTAGCTTCTCTCAGAATAAGTTTGTGCTTAAGTAAATCAGACAACAACAATCCAACTATCCTCATACTACCTTTTCCATCAATAAACTTTCTTCCTATTTTAGACTTACTTTTTCTTACATTCACATCTTCTAAATATCTTATTAAGTTATATATTTTCTGCATAAAGTTGTTTTCAACATACCACCCAACATACTCTAAAAATCCTATTCTTTCCCATCCTTTTACATTTCTTAATTGATTTTCTGCTACGCAAATCCCTACTGTAGGAACTCCAACCCTTGCAAGTTCGTATAAAGTTTGTCCTCCTGCAGATATTGCGATATCTGATTCCAACATAACTTTTTTCATTTTATTTGCATCTGGATAATAAATCAAGTTAGTATTTTTATCTGCATTCTTTTTGATCTCATCTATATTTTGAAAAGCTTTTCCTACTATAACATTCTTTTTAAGCTCAGGATAGTTTTCTCTTAAAAATCCCAAAACCTTTGGGGTCATATTTCGCATATCATCTCCGCCAAAAGTGATCATTATACTTTCAATCTTTTCTTTTATTTCCTTTTTTGGCACTTCCCAAAACTCTTTTCTAAGAGGAAGGTATTTAGGTCCTAATAAATACTTAACCCCATTTTTTTTAGGATAATTTAATTCTTCAGCATGGATACTTCCATTTACTACAACCCCTCTTGGATAATCTAACCTTTTATTATCGTCTATATATACAGCTAATCTTACTAAATCAGATAAAGTATTATAAAAAGAAATATCTGCTAAATAGGAATCTATAATGACAATATCAGCATCTTTTACTTTTTCGAATAACCTACTTTTTTCATTAAGCCAGTTAAATATTTGATAATTCAAATCTTTTAATAAATCTTTAACAGTATCATCTCCATTTATTATAAGCTTTGGAGTCATTCCCCTTTTTTCAAAAGCCTGATATAAAGAAATACATCTGGTTACATGGCCAAAACCTATGTTTTTACTTCCTTCTGTAATAATGAAAACTTTCATTCTAATAAATTCTTTTTTAAAAAATCTCTTGCTTTTTTTAAATCCTGCAAACTTAACACTCTTATCGCCTCTTTAAGCTCTTCTTCTAAGGTATTGAATATTTTCTTTTGAACAACTTTTTTATTTATCAATTTTAACCAAGGTTTTTCTTTAAAAAGATTCACTATCTCATAAGCATTAAAATAACTATTTTTGGAATAAAGATAATCATATACTGCGCAAAGTAGAGCATAGTCCTCTTCTGTATCCAAGGTGATTCTTATATCAGGAGCATAAAGCTCTTTCGGTGCTTTTATTTCATTTATTTTAAATATTTGAGGATTTTTATAAATATAAGGCGTGACGTGTTCTTTTTCATAATCTTTATTGGCTTTTCTATAAACTTCTTCCAAGGTACTAAAATTAAAAATTTCCACATCAAGACCATGTGGGTAAGTCCTTGTTAAAGTGTTAGATGTATAATCTGCCATTTTATTTATATGAGCATCGATTGCTAAATCTATAATATCGGGGTCTATACAAGGACAATCACTTGTAACTCTAACAATTATATCAATATTATTTTCTTTTGCTGTAAGATAGTACCTAGATAACACATTTTCCTTACTGCCTCTGAAATATTTTACATTTTCCTTTTTAGCAATTCCTATAATGTTATCATCCTCTTTCTCTTCTGTGGTAGCAATAATAATACCATTTAATTTTTTAGATTTTTTCAGTCTTCTAATAACCTGTTCCAAACAAGTAATGCCACTATTGAAAGGGAGCTCTTTTAAAACTTTCCCCGGCAATCTCGTTGAAGACATCCTTGCTTGAATTATCGCTGCTATTTTCATTCAAACTTCCTTAAAGACTTCGAATATTTTCTCTATTACATATCTAATATCTTCATCACTCATGGATGGATACAAGGGAATGCTTATCTCCCTTTGATAAAAATCCTCAGCATTTGGACAGATTCCTTTCCTGTACCCCAATTTCTGATAATAAGGTTGCCAATAGACAGGAATATAATGAACTTGAACTCCCAGTCCTTTTTCTCTTAATTTT
>Ga0164310_10000891_pt1 | contig 16501 bp, 11 predicted proteins | sample GuaBasSedimGuay1_FD_121795 | JGI IMG/M metagenome (GOLD analysis project Ga0164310, IMG submission 121795) | Subseafloor sediment microbial communities from Guaymas Basin, Gulf of California, Mexico - Guay1, Core 4569-9, 0-3 cm | ecosystem: Environmental > Aquatic > Marine > Hydrothermal vents... | reverse complement strand
CACCTCCCTTAAATGCAAATTTATGAAGAATATAAAGATTATTATGTTGAAAGTCAAAGAAAATATTTTGTAATTACTTTATAATATATATTATACACTTTAACACAAATTCTTTGAAGAAGGTGATTTCAGGGTTGATGATATGAGGAAGAGGGTTTTAATAGTTGTTGTATTTGTTTTAATGATAGTTGTGGTTGTATTGATTTTCCTTCTCAAATCCGGTAGAGAGGATGACCTGATTGAGGCAAATGGCTTTGTAGAGGGTGAGATAATAGATGTATCATCAATGGTATCGGCGAGGGTAAGTGAGGTCTTGGTAGAGGAAGGCGATGTGGTTGAGGCAGGTCAGCCGTTAGTGCGTCTTGATTTGAGGGAGGCGGGTTATGCTCTTGACTCGCTTGCCTCTACGATTTCAAGTTTGAGGGCGAGGGCGGGCGAGGTGCTAACTCGTCTTAATAAGGCAGAGCAGGACCTTAAGAGAGCTGAGAAACTGCATAGTGGTGGTGTTATATCGGACTCAGCCCTTGAGAATGCACGGGTTAAGTATGATGCGCTGAGGTCTGAATACAGTTCACTCATTGCTCAGATAGAAGCACAGAAGGGTAGCGCCAAAAGAGCGGAGGTTCACCTTGAGGAGGAGGTGCTGACTGCACCAATAGATGGCATCGTAGATTCCGTAAATATTAATGAAGGTGAACTTGCGATGCCCGGAAGGTCTCTTGTCTCAATAATTGACCATAATGAGAAATACATAAGAGTATATATATCTGAGAAGGATATTCCTAAGGTAAAGGTGGGTGATGAGGTAGAAATTAAGATTGACGCATATCCTGGCAGAACCTACAAGGGCAGGGTGAGTTACATATCAAGCAGGGCGGAGTTTACCCCGGCGAATGTTCAGACCAAGAGGCAGAGGATTACGCTTGTATTCATGGTCAAGATTGACATTTTAGAGGGTTTTGATGTAATGCATACGGGTATTCCCGCTGATGTTGTATTCAAGTAAAAGATGGTTCATAGTTGGTAGAGAAGATGCCAGTAGATGAGAGTGATGTAGTCCTCAGGGCGCGGGGTTTAATAAAGGACTTTGGTGATTTGAGGGCTGTTGATGGCGTTGACCTTACAATAGGGTGGGGTGAGATATATGGTTTTCTGGGTCCCAATGGAGCAGGGAAGTCAACCACGGTTAGAATGCTTATCGGTCTTCTACAGCCCACAGCAGGAAGTGTTGAGATACTGGGCTATGATGTCTTTGGAGACCCATTTCTGGTCAAGGACAGAATTGGCTATATGCCCCAGCACTTCAGTTTGTATAACGACCTGACGGTGATGGAGAACCTTAGATTCTATAGTGGTCTATATGATATGACTGATAAATCAATTGGTGAGAGAATTGATGAGGTGCTTGAAATGGTAGAACTTAATAACTTTAGAGAACATATCACAGGCAATCTATCAGGCGGGATGAAGCAGAAGTTGGCGCTGGCATGCGCTCTGGTTCACAGCCCAGAGTTTCTTATACTTGACGAACCCACCGCCGGCATAGACCCGCTCACAAGAAGGCGTCTGTGGGAGTATCTGTATGAGATTGGCTCGGAGGGGATAGCCATTATGGTTACCACACATTACCTGGACGAGGCGGAGCACTGTAACCGGATTGGTGTTATATATCGTGGCAAGATAGTGGCAGAGGGGACACCCTCTTGGATTAAGGAGGTCTGTTTTACGGGGAATGTGTTAAGCATAGAGACAGACGACTGGAGGCGCGCCTTCTATACCCTTAAGCAGTTGTATCCTGAGGGTGATATTATGCTCTTTGGGACAGATGTTCATCTTGTTGTAGATGATATTAAGGAGGGCGAAAAGAAGGTGAGGGAGGTTATGAAGGAGGAGGGAATTAGGGTTAATAATATATATCCCGCAAGCCCCACGCTGGAAGATGTGTTTATACAGTTGCAGAAGGATATGGAGGAGTGAGAGTGGTTATCAGGACCAGGCGCCTGTTCAGGATGATATGGAAAGAGATGGTTCATCTCAAGAGGGACAGGGTTTCGCTTACAATGATGATTGCTCTTCCTGTGGTTCAACTAACGCTCTTCGGATATGCTATAAACACCGAGGTAAAGAACCTCTCGCTTGTGGTTATAGACCCCAACCCTTCAAGTGATTCCAGATACATCGTGGAATCGTTTGTGAACACCGGCTATTTCAGGTTTGCTGGCTATATCAACTGCTATGATGAATTGAGATTGTTGCTGGATGAGAATAAGGTGAGGGCAGGGCTTGTATTTCCACCGGATTTTAAGAGCAGGTTTCGAGCAAATAAGAGCGTGAGCGTGCAGTTGATAGTTGATGCAACAGACCCACTCGCTTCCCGCTCTGCAATAGCAACAGCCCGCGCTCTGGGTCTTCACCACTCATTGAGGATGAAAATGGGGGAGAGTATCGCTGGCTTTGAAATGCCATTAGATATCAGGGTCAGGGGGTGGTATAACCCTGATATGCGTAGTGCTGACTTTATGGTGCCGGGTCTCATAGGGGTGATAATCCAGTTGATAACGGTTTTGGTTACTGCCCTTTCGGTGGTTAGGGAGCGTGAGTTTGGCACAATGGAGCAGTTGCTTGCTTCACCCCTGAGAAGGTGGGAGATAGTGGTGGGCAAGTTAACTCCACCCCTGATTACCACCTACATAATCATTACCATATCGCTACTTTTAGCATACTTCGTCTTCGGCGTTGCTATAAAGGGAAACATTATTTTACTATACTTTCTCACATTCCCCTTCCTTCTCGTTGCTCTTGGTATAGGTATATTTATCTCTACAATTGCAAAGAACCAGTTGCAGGCGATGCAGATGTCATTCTTCTTCTTTCTACCATCAATAATGCTCTCAGGTTTTATATTTCCAATTGATGCTATGCCAAATGTCATCAGGCAGATATGCTATGCTATTCCACTTACATACTTTCTCAATATTATAAGGGGTATTATCGTAAAAGGGGTGGGGCTGTATGAACTCAGGCTTGATACATTAGTTCTTCTCACAATGGGTGTTTTAGTGATAACATTGAGTATAATGAGGATGGGTAAGCGTCTGGGGTAATGTAATTTAGGGTTAATATATTCTTATTACTACCCCCCACCATAAAACTCTTGGATTTTTCCGCATTTTATAGTAAAAGAGTATATTGTTCGCATTTATTATTCCTAACTGCTCAAAGTAGAGAGATGGATAAGGGCAAAAGTGGTCTATCCAGGTTGTTTAACGGCGTTTGGGCGTGGCTGGCGAGTCGCCTCAATGTCGGTGGCAACTATGGAATTTTAGTTCTTGCAGTAGTTTTAGGTGTTCTTACCGGTCTCGGAGCCATGCTCTTCAGATGGCTGATTGGGGTCTTTTCAAATCTCTTTCTGGTCAGATTATATGACATTCTGGTCGCCAACTTCGGCGTTATGGGTAAGTATGCTCTTCCCGTAATACCCGCACTGGGTGGTATAATTGTCGGCATTCTCATCTATAAGTTTGCCAGGGAGGCGAAGGGGCACGGCGTTCCGGAGGTAATGGAGTCGGTGGCTTTAAAGGGCGGGAGGATTCGCCCCCGGGTCGCATTAATAAAGACAATTGCGAGTGCGCTCTGTATTGGCACGGGTGGTAGCGCCGGGAGGGAGGGTCCCATTGTCCAGATTGGTTCCACACTTGGTTCTACCGCCGGGCAGGTCCTCCATGCACCACCGAGGAGGATGCGTCTTCTGGTTGGGTGCGGTGCGGCGGCAGGTATATCCGCAACATTTAATGCACCCATTGCAGGGGCTGTCTTCGCAGCAGAGATTATTCTTGGGAACTTCGCCGCTACGACCTTTGCACCCATCTTAATATCATCTGTAGCCGCCTCATTTGTGGGCAGAATATTCTATGGAGAGATTCCGTCGTTCATTGTGCCATCTTACGAGATGGTCTCATACTGGGAGCTCTTCAATTATATGGTATTGGGGGTTCTTGCTGGTGTTGTTGGGGTTGTGTTCACGAGGATGCTGGGTTACTTTGAGGGGCTCTTTGAAGATATAAAATGTATCCCGGTCTGGATGAAGCCAGCGGTGGGTGCTCTTGTAGTTGGTGTTATAGCCATCTATCTACCGCAGGTGATGGGTGTTGGCTATACAACCATTGAGGGCATTCTCACTGATGTGAAGTTCAGTTTGATGATGATGGGGCTATTAGTGTTCGCAAAGATTCTGGCTACCTCAATGACTCTGGGGTCTGGTGGCTCCGGTGGAATCTTCGCTCCCTCACTATTTATAGGTGCCGCGCTGGGTGGTTTCGTGGGGCAGGTGGCGAGCAACCTGTTCCCCGGCTCTACCGCAAGCCCCGCCGCCTATGCACTCGTGGGTATGGCAGCAGTTGTCTCCGCAACCACACATGCACCGCTCTCTGCTCTCATAATCCTCTTTGAGATGACCAGAAACTACAAGATTATACTTCCCTTGATGTTTGCTGTGGCACTTGCAACTACTATTTCACGCCTTCTTTATAGGGAGTCAATTTATACTATGAAACTGGCAAGAAGGGGTGTCAGAATAAGGGGTGGTAGGGAGGAGAATATTCTGAGAAGTATAAAGGTTTCTGAGGTGATGAGGCGGGAATACACAACTATTCAGAACTCAAATCGGCTGGGAGATGTAATTGAGATGGTGAGGGGGTCGGAGGAGAGTGTGTTTCCGGTCTTGGATAGAGAGGGCGAGATAGTCGGTATAATAGATGCACATAGTTTGAACGAGTATGTGCTTGAAGAGGCGATGTATGACATTGTAGTAGCAGAGGAGGTAGCGAGGAGGCGCTTCCCACTATTGAATGTGGACGACAATCTACTCACGGCGCTGGATAGATTTCAGATTACCGGCTATGAGGCGATACCTGTGGTAGATAATGGGAAGGTAGTGGGGCTTCTGCATCGTAGGGATTTATTCAACCGCTATCAGATGGAGATACTCCTGGGGGTGGATGAGGAGTGAGGGATATAAGTTATAAGCGAAGTTATTGTAACTCAATGATATTGTCCGCCCATTTATTGTATCTGTCGTGGCAGGTGAATATGATTATCTGCCTTCTTTCTGACATCGCCTTTATTATATCCATCGTTGCGCTGAAGCGCTTCTCGTCAAAGTGCACGAATGGGTCATCAAGTAGTAATGGTAGGTTCTTATCACCTGTGAGATGGTCTCCAATAGCAACCCTTTCTACAAGGTAGAACTGCTCTTTTGTGGCGTGTGAGAGTTCATCTACATTTGTAAAATCATCCAGGTCTTTCAAATATACCCTTATATTTAAATCTTCTTCATCAACAGAAACTTTGTGGTATCTATCGTCTGTTATTAAATTAATATAATTGCTCATCTCTTTCTCAATCTTTGGCACAATCTCGCATGAGACCTCTCTATTTGCCTCACTTAGTAATTCATATACCCCCTTATACACCTTCATCTCATATTCTTTTTCTTTAATTACATTCTCCAGTTCCGCTATCTGTTCATTTATTGATGTTAGGTCATCTGGGTTGATGTCTGCCCCCTTAATATATCCATCTGTTTCATAGATGTCTGTCTTCAGGTTATCCACCTCTTCTTTTAATCTAATAACATCGTTCTCAAGTTTTGCAAATTCCTCTGGCGTCTTCTCATAATGCTTTAGTTCTTCTATCTCTTTGTCAAGGGCGCTGTATTCTAAATCAAGACCAGAAACGCTCTTCTCATAATCATAAGGTTCAAGTCCACCTGTATAAGCGTATATTCTATCCTCGAGCGATTTAATTTCATTCTCTATTTTTTTCTGCTCATCAAATCTTTTCTCGAAATCATCAACAGATTGTTCATCATATTTCTTAAGAATTACCTTAATCTCATTCTCTAAACCTGCTATGTTAATACCTATGCCCTTCATTCTTGCAATGATTGTCCCCCCTATGAGAAGGATGCCTCCAAGTAGACCTGCCAATATTGAAGATGTGTGAAATCCTCTTGATATTCCAGATATAATACTAAAGCCAAGTGATATGACACCGGCAATACTGAATATATAGCCCAACTTCCTATTAAAACCTGCCCTTGTCTTATCTGAGTGCTTTAATAAAATATTGTACTTCCTTATTGATTCTATATCATCAGGTGTTATTTTCCTTATCTCTGATTGCTTTTCCTTCTTGGTCATCAATTCCTTTTTATCCTCCTTGAATTTTTTGTATTGTTCCCACTTCTTTTTTATCTCCTCCTGCTCTGCTCTCTTCTGTATGAGTTCCCTGTTCTTCTCTAATACTTCCTCCTTTATTTTTAGATTTTCTGACTTCTCTTTATATTGTTTTTTCATTTCTTGGAGTTCTGTGCGTTTCTGAAGAATAGTATTGACAGACCTTGATAGTTCATCTCGCCTGTTTTTGAGATTGTAAAGGTTCTCTTCCGTCTCCTTTATTATGTATTCTGGAGTTCTTGGGTCTTTTCTACACCTGTTAGCAAGTATACATGCTTTTTTTATAATGTTATCTATATTTTCAACCCCACCTGTTATCACTGCCTTCAATTGGTTTGACAAACTTGATTTATCAAGTTCTAACATCTCGCCCTGTCTTATGAGTATAGTTGATGTGAGAATGCTCTCATCCGTGAATGTTAGAATCTCACCGACACCTTCCAATATTTTTTTGTGGTGTGTGTATTCCCCTGATGGTATTTTTATGGATTCGCTCTTATTTGAGAAGTTCCTCTTTATTGCAAAATCCCCCTTCTCAGTTTCTCCACCAACCTCCAGAATCCAACCTCTGTCTGTTCCCCATGAAATCAGTGATTCTGGCTTATATTTTGTATGCCTTACCGACTTGAACATTGCTGTCTCAAGAGCCAATAGGGTAGTTGACTTGCCCGATTCATTAGGACCATAGACCACATTTATGCCATCAGTGAACGCAAAGCGAGTAGGTTCTCTGAACCTCTTGAATCTCTCCATCACCAGATATTTGAACTTCATTCAATGCCTCCTTGTTAACCTTATGCCTTCAATTAATACATCCTTCCAGTAATTCTTCTCCCTTTCATCCTTTGCCTCTTTTATCTTTGCCTGTACCTTCTCAAAGAATCTACCGAGAACGCTATCCTTGGGTATATCCGATGGTATCTCATCTGTGATGACCTCAAGTGCATCTTTTGTAATTGAGATTGCAAAAAAATCACTATGGCATATATCCTTTATGCCGTCAAAATCTATCTCTTCTGTTGGTTTGATTGTTCCATTAAGTTTTAAGTTTAATATTATGTTTTCATCTTTATATTCCTTTATTGTCTCAATAATCTCATTCGTCTTATCCTCACCTTTTAGTTCTATAGAGATATTCTTCACTTTCAGTTTCCCTATTCTAATTGGAGTATATTTAGTTTCTCCATTATCTATTTCAACTAATATTACATTCCCTGTCTCTCTCTGGTCCCTTGATAATGGTTCTATTGAGCCAGGGTATATGGCGATTGGTTTTTGCCCTCTCACTATATTAAATCTATGCCAATGACCAAGGGCTATGTAGTCAAAACCAGATTTCTTCATCTCCTCATCTGATATGAGCATATCATCACCGCTTACAAGTCCACCTTCAATTGATGCGTGGGCAAGTGCTATGTTAAATCTCGCATCCTCTCTGGGTGAAAGCCCTCTAAGCGCTCTCTTTCCTACATCCTCACCCTTATAGGCATTTCCAGTGATGTAAATGCCTGTTGTGTCATCATAGTAGTAATCACAATCAAGACCAAAGATGAATACATTACTAATCTTAGGTAATTGTTGGTATATTGAATCTTTCGTTAGTTTGTCATGAGTCCCCGGTAATATAAAGCATTTTAGCCCGTTTTCAGACAATCTCCTAAGTCCATCTATTACAGTTGAAAGGGAGATTCCCCAAACACGGTTAGAATCAAACAGGTCTCCAGCAATCAAGAGTATATTAATATCCTTATCAATACATAAAGAGACCAATCTATTGAAGTCATCAATCAGAGTTTCTCTGAACTTATCACCATTTACAGGGAATGTTGCCCCAATATGAAAATCAGCACAGTGTATTATCCTTACCATTTTTACCTCTTATAATCTAATAGATAATATAATAATATAGACAGATACTTTCCATAATAAAAGATTTTTTAATATTATTTGGATAGAAGATTATGAATTCCAGTCCCATAGTTCGCCTAACAAATATTGTCAAGACATTTAAGTCGCCAGGTGGGATTGTGAATGCACTCAGAGATGTGTCACTGGAGGTGAGAAGGGGCGAGGTGCTGGGTATTGTGGGTCCCAACGGGGCTGGAAAGTCAACCCTCTTGAGAATTATTGCTGGACTCATTGTGCCCGATGGTGGCGAGATAGTGTGGTCAGGTTATAATAAAGAGAGGAGACCAATATTTATTGGCTCATCGGAGCGTGGTTTCTACTATCGTCTATCGGGCATTGACAACCTGAGGTTCTTTCTTAAACTTGCAGGGCAGGAATTTGATGAGGACGGAGGTGAATTTAGGTCTCTGGTTAATAGGTTTGAACTTGAGACGGTAATAGGCAGGAGGTATCAGACCTATTCAACCGGTGAGAGGCAGAGGTTTGCTCTGCTTTATGCTATTCTGGCGAAACCATCATTGTTCATCATAGATGAGTTCACCCATAGTGTTGATATACTCTCCCAGAGTGGGCTTGCGTCTTTAGTGCGTGAATATGTTAATGAGAATAGTGGTGCCATAATCGCTACTCACCAGATAGGCATAGTGAGGGAGGCATGCCATCGGGTTGCGTTCATAAATAATGGATGTATTGTAGCAGTTGGTATGCCCCAGGAGATATCAAGGGTCTATTTCAAGGGTGATGAATTCCGCCTCATACTGGATGGCACAACTGCTGATGTCACCGACATAGAAAATGTAGAGATAATTGGAATTGAGAAAGTGGGTGGTAGGGCTATCGTGGATGTGCGATTTGAGGGAGGTCTTCCAGAGTTGATTATAACCGTGGAGAGGAAGGGGGTTAGGGTGTTGTCTGCTATGAACATAGGCGAGGATATCGGTGAGGCATACCGGAGGGCGATAGAGAGAGATGTGGAATAGAGCCAGGAACTTCATTTCAACCATTAATATGCTCGTATGGAAGAATATAAAACTTGGTCTATCATACAGGTTCAACCTTCTATTGCAAATTGTATGGCTTGCCGGGCTTACCTTTGGCTTCTACTTCCTCTCCAAGACATTTGAGGCATATATACCACCAATGCTGAGGGACTACGGTGGCTATTTTCCATTCGTTCTTATTGGCTACTCTTTTGTTGGGCTTCAGGGTGCGGGGCTGGGTGCACCATCTTCGTCTATCAGGGATGAGCAAGTTCAAGGCACACTGGAGTTGCTGTTGGCAAACGGTGCCTCACCCCTTGCAATTGCTACCTCAGGTGCTATAACCTCATACCTGAGAACAATCCTAAATGCGGTCGTCCTGATTTTAATTGGGTTAGCCCTGATTGGTGGGGGAGTTGCATTAGGTGGGTTTGCAGGTGCGTTGATAGTGCTTATTCTATCGTCGCTTGCTTATTTCGGTCTGGGGCTTATGGGCTGTGGTTTTATTCTCACATTCAAGAGGGGTAATCCCGTGTTGATGGCATACAGCGGTCTTGCGTATCTTGTATCGGGTGTCTATTTCCCTTATCATATACTACCAGTGCCACTTCAGATAGTTGCGAAGGCAATCCCCCTAACATACACACTTGATGGCTTGAGAAAGTCGTTATTATTAGGTCTCCCTGTAGGTGATATATGGTTTGAGATTGTGGTTCTTGCGGGGATGGTTGTTGTATTTCTCCCGCTTGGTTTTTTATCCCTTCGTCTCTCTACTGTAAGGGCTAAGAGGGACGCATCACTTACTCAGTATTAGTTCTCTATTAGGTGCTTCAAAACACTTATAATAGTATTCAGTTTCTCAATATTGTCTTCCACGGTTGGTTTGAACATCAGATAGGGTGCTCTGCCCTTAACGCCTATCATTGTATCAGTAATGCCCTCAATTCTGCCACTCATTTTCTCACTGCTTATGCCATCACCGATGAGGGTTATGAGACCATCATCTTCCGTTATGGTCTCTATACACGCCTCTGACGCCAGGACTCTAATATGTGCAACTCTGGTCAAACATTTTACCTCATCGGGCATCTCGCCATACATATCTGACATCAAGTTCTCTAAGTATTCTATCTCCTCAATTTTGTTGGCATCAGCCAATTGCCTGTATATGGAGAGGCGTGATTTCTGGTCTGGTATATACATCTCGGGTATATATGCATTTATATCAAGGGAGACCTTGACCTCTCTTTTATGCTCTTTTAACTTCCCGAGCATTTTTTGTGCTTCCTCTGCTATCATCTTCATATAGGTCTCAAATCCCACGCTTGCAATGTGCCCTGATTGCTCCCTTCCCAGTATGTTGCCGGCACCCCTTATCTCCAGGTCCCTCAGGGCAAGAGAGAAACCACCGCCCAGGTAGGTGGTATCCCTTACCGTCTCCAGGCGCATCTGGGCTGTCTTACTGATATGACCGCTTGATGGAATTAACAAATAGCAGTATGCCTGAATACCACCTCTTCCAACCCTTCCTCTCAATTGGTGCAATTGTGCCAAACCGAACCTATCCGCCCTATTGATGATTATGGTGTTGACCATAGGATTATCTATGCCAGATTCTACGATGGCGCTTGATATGAGACAATCAAACCTGCCCTCATAGAAGTCGGTCATCACCCTTGTGAGTTCAATTTCGTCCATCTGTCCATGTGCGACCCTGAATCTCACCTCTGGGAGCATCTCCTCAAGCATAGCGTGAATACCACCTATTGTCTGAACCCGATTGTGAATGAAATAGACCTGACCACCTCTGTATATCTCCCTCATTATTGCGTCCCTTATCACATCCTTGCTGAACCTCCTTATGTATGTGTATATTGGCTGTCTCTCCTCGGGTGGTGTTCCAATATTTGATATGTCAAAGATATCCGATAAGGCAAGATAGAGTGTTCTCGGTATCGGTGTGGCAGACATTGATATGACATCTACGCCTTTTGTCATCTCTTTTAATCGCTCCTTCTGCATCACTCCGAATCTGTGCTCTTCATCCAGTATTACAAGCCCAAGGTCTGCAAATCTCACATCCTTTGAGAGAAGACGGTGTGTTCCAATGATTATATCCACACCGCCAAGTGCTAACCTATTTAGTATCTCTCTGTTCTTTGATGGTGGGTTCAGGCGTGAGACCATCTCAACAGTTATTGGAAAATCGCTTAGGCGTCTTCTAAATGTGGTCAGGTGTTGTGAAGATAGAATGGTGGTGGGCACCAGGACCGCCACCTGCTTACCATCCAGAACCGCTTTGAAAGACGCTCTTATGGCAACCTCTGTCTTACCGAAGCCCACATCTCCGCATACTAACCTGTCCATCGGAACGCTCTTCTCCATATCCTTCTTTATCTCCTCTATCGCCTTCAACTGGTCCTCCGTCTCTACATACTCAAACGACTCCTCCAGTTGATACTGCCATGGCTTATCTTCCCCGAATGCATAACCCTTGCTTATCTTTCTCTCTGCATATATCCTTACCAGGCGCTCTGCTACCTCACCTGCCTTCTTTTGGGCTTTCTTCTTTCTCCGCTCCCAAGCCCGACTACCCGGTCTGTCAAGGGCAGGCGACACTTCACTGCCTGTGTATTTGAATACCTTATTGGTGTCTTCCACGGGGACATATATCCTACTCTCATTGGCGTATTCTAATACCGCATATTCAGATAGAGTCCCCCCAGTTCTAATCAACATCAGACCGCGGAATACACCTATACCATAGTCCTCGTGAACGCAGATGTCATTGATGTCCATCTGGGTATATGACCTGATTGGGGTTCCGATGTCTGGTGGTGTTTTCTTCTTTGGGGTTTTGACCTTCTTCTGTGTTCTGCCACCGAATAGTTGTCTGGTAGATGTAAGAGCAAGACCGATATCATCTATGTAGAAGCCACCCATAAGCCCTGACCTGATAACTGTGATGTAAGGGCTTGAGCGGGGAAGAAGTGTGTTCAGAGTGTTAATTAGATTATCTGTATCTTCGCTGTCGGTGGCGAGGATTATACTTCCTCCATCTCTAACTGTCTTGTAAGCGATTCTATCTATGGTCTTTGTGTCCTTTATAGAAACACCCCACTTACTGGCATTGAGGGTGAGTTTCAATAAGCCCTTCTTCTTTACATCCTCAAAATAGACCACCTTTCTTACCTGTTTATTGTGGAGTATCTCATCAATGTCTGTGTAGATATGACTGGGAGGGGGCATAATATCGCCCCTTGAGACAGCACTCTCGTATCTCTGCCACCTGATGAGGTGAAGTTCATCATTCTCTCTGATTGTTTCTTCAGCAGAGCAGACAATGAGGGTTATATCATCTTCTAAGTAGTCAAGGAGGGTGGTGGTTTTTTCATACAGTATTGGAATGAATGGCTCCAGGTTCTCATAATCGGGTGAGGCAAGGATTGTCTCCATACGCACCCCAAGGTCGTCTGATACAGCATAAGCCCTTTTCAAGGCAGATTCAATATCCACGCCTCTTATTAACGCTTCACGAGTGGGGATAACATTAATCTCCTTGATATGTGATGTTGACATCTGGGTGGACGGATTGAAGCGTCTTATTGATTCCACTTCGTCGCCGAAGAACTCAATTCTTACTGGTTGTTTCTCGCCGGATACATAGACATCAACTATACCGCCCCTTATAGCAAATGTCCCAGGGACTATAGTTAACCCCTCCTGCCTGTAGCCCAGTTCAATGAGGTCTGATACCAGTTGGTTCAGTGGGATAGTATTTCCCACCCCAATTTCAATTATTGACCCTGAGAGTATATCAGGTGGTGTAATATATTGTGTTATCGCAGGAAGCGAGGTTACTATCATCTTCGCTTCTCCTGAGGCGATGGTGCTCAAGCACTGTAATCTATCTCCCATCACATCCTGGTGTGGTGAGCCGGTCTCATACGGCATAAGCTCCCAGGGAGGAAATAGGACGATTGTCTCCGGTCTGGCAAGTGTTGATACTACCTCTGAGTATTCTCTGAGCTCCCTGTGAATTGTGGTCGCCTCCTCGGCTGTGGCGGTAAGGACCACAATTGGTTTTTCGTGGTTGAGCGATATGGCTGAGGTAGCAAATGGTCTGGCTGTTCTTGGGAGTCCGCTTATGGCATAGTTTCTCTCACACTCATTATCCGAGCAGATGCTCAGGTTATTCTCTATGATTTCAGAGAGGAGGGCTATGTATTCTGATAATGGTTCTACTCTCATGTTTTATAAACAATTCTAACAATTTTACATCTTGTGTGCTTCAATATTGCAGATAATAATTGTCTAAAAATAGAATGTTATATTGAGTATAGTTATTGGAAGTGATTTACTTGTTATTTGCCCGAACTTGTATTGATGAGCATTGGATAGATATATAGTATTTGAGATTGTAGTTTCTACTTTTATTATTTGTGAACAATTTATCAATTCTGATATAATCTCCGAATGGTGAAGGTCTTACAGGGAACAGACGGCATAAGGGGAAAGGTTCACTATGGGCGTGTTGATGACCCCCTATCTGCTTTCATAGACGAGCGGTTGATAACTGCTGATTTCACCGAATTATATACCTTTGGAGTATCTTCTGCTCTTACTACTTGTGGTCTTATTAGGGAGGGAGATGGGGTGGTGGTTGGTTTTGATGGCAGGGACGAGAGTGGTTATCTCACCGTATCAACCATAAGAGGCATTATCAGGGCAGGTCTCAGACCTGTTCTTATATCCGACTTCACAGAAGCAAGACCAACTCTCGGCAGATGTCTGCCTACCCCCGCTGTCCCGCTTTATATGGCATACACCCGTTGTAATCTCGGTTTTATGATTACCGCCTCCCATAACCCCTATTATGAAAATGGTATAAAGATATTTATCTCACCACTTGCTTCAAAGCCCCTTCTACGAGATGATGTGTTGTTATCAGAGGCAATATACTCTTCTGATATGTCTGCAATTAACAATGATATTGAGATGGTATTTGAGGAGGACTATGAGAACGCCTTTAAGGTATTCACACAATTTCATTTTGATGAAAAGAACTCTTGGATTTCTGATGGTATATCGGGATTACGCATCATTATAGACCCATCCAATGGCGCCTTAACCCATATTGCTTCAAGCGTGCTCTCAGAGATAGATGGTATCAGGGTGCGTGAGGTGGTGGGTTATGAGCCGTATCGTATAAATGAGGACTGCGGGGTGGTTGAACTTGAGGGGGTGAAGTTTATCTCTCTTGATGAGATAGTGGGCGAGGAAGCGAGGTTTAGTAGAAACAGACCATTAATCGCCACTGCGAGAGAAGCAATGAAGCATTACAAGGTGTTTAGAGCGGGCAAGGAGGTTCTACTCCAGATGGTATTTGATGGTGATGGTGATAGGTTGTTTGTGCTGGTGTTTGACCCATTTGAAGAGGGTTTCCATATTCTGTCGGGTGATGAGATAGCCATAATGCTTGTAGATTATATGCTGAGGAGCAGTAGGTCTGATGGAGCGGGTCTGTTTGTGAGCACGATTGAGGGCGATATTGGTGCTGTGATAAGAGCAAGGGAACTCGGTCTCAATACCCGAGTGGTCGGCGTAGGTGATAAGTGGCTGTTGAGGGAGGCGGTAGCCCTAATGCTCAAGCACCTGAAGGCGAACATTGACCCCCTATATTATGAAGGTGGTAGTGTGATTGAAGCAACCGAAGGTCTTGGATGGGATGATTTAACATTTGGTGATGAAGCGCCCTTCTTCGGTCTCTCTGTCGGGTCTGAGGCAAGTGGTCATATCGTCACCCAGGGTTATATGGATGTGGGTAGTGGAATTATCCCATCATTCAGCGGTAATGCCTTGAAGTCATCAACCAATATTATTACTTGTATCAGTAATTTATTTATTGAAAACTCATTGAGCGATTTCCTTACTCTTATAAAAGAGCCGTTTAAGAGGGGATATAAGAAAAACCTGACCTGTTATTTTTCCGACCGTGCCTTGTTTTTCAGGGGTTCGCAGGTGTTTGAACATCTATTGAAGGTTGCTTATAATGTAATAGAGAGGTTCGGGAGCAAGGAGGGCGATGTAAGTATTGATGAAAAGGTGATGCCTGAGGCGCCTGATATGCTGTATTTAAGTTTCAGTGTGGGTGGCAGAGAGTCATTTCTATATATTAGGAATTCGGGCACCGAGGAGAAGACCGCTATCTACATAAGGGGCGACATTGAGATTGAAGATACTCTTTGTAGAATTATCAAACACATTTTTGGGGAGATGGTAAGATTTATGAAAGATAGGGAGAACCCCTCCACTATGGCAGAGGTCTTTTTGTTGAAGGCGATTAAGGGTGGTATAAAAGAAGACGATATATTATCTGATGTGGAGATGAAATATCCGGGTGTAGATGCAAAGAGGGTGTTAAATATTGCACTGGAAAAGGAGGAAGCGGTTGTCAGAAAGGGCAGTGATTATAGATTGACAGGGATTGGAGAGGAGATAGTGAAGAGTTATGGCGATATTCTCTGAAGTTAAATACATATTTTTTGACCTTGATGATACTGTATTGGCATCTCGTAAGGCATTGATTAAGGGGATAAAGAGGGCGGTAGGTGTTATGGCACCGAAGATAGGAATCTCAGAGGAGGAGGCATATAATGTCTTCATCAGAGATGTTCTTCCCTATGTGTCTGCCATCATCAGACACGAACCATTTGATGCCTTTGCCTATCAACTTGGAATTAAGAATGAGAGTATAATTGAAGAGGGCTTTAATCTCTTCCAAGAAGAGATGGATAATATCAAACCCTATGATGATGTGATTCCAGTTCTCTATATACTGAAGGATGAGGGCTATATAATGGGTGTCATCTCCAATGGCTTTCCAAGGACACAGTTCAGAAAGATATGGAGAGCCGGGCTTGCACACTTCTTTGAAGAAAGGGTATATCTTCCTCAGTCAATATCACCACCATATTATAAGCCCACAAAACATCTCTTCACCTATGCACTAAATTCTGCAGGGGCAGAGCCACCCATCTCGCTTATGGTAGGGGATAGGGACCTTGACATTATCGGGGCAAATCTCGCAGGAATGCATACCTGCGCTCTAATAAGGGAAGATAATACTCATTTCAAGGATGATGAGAGTTTTAAACCCAGCAAGCCCGATGCGAGGATTAAAAACCTGTGGGAGCTTCTACCTCTCCTTGATATTGAGAGAGAGAGTAATAGCTACGAGGATTAATAGTGAGGGTTAGAACTAAGAGGAAGAGTTGCATTAAGATAATAATCTCTGGCATTGTTCAGGGGGTAGGTTTCAGACCATTCATCTACCGCCTTGCGATTGAGGAGGGTCTTTCTGGCTTTGTGAGGAAT
>Ga0164310_10000890_pt1 | contig 16506 bp, 17 predicted proteins | sample GuaBasSedimGuay1_FD_121795 | JGI IMG/M metagenome (GOLD analysis project Ga0164310, IMG submission 121795) | Subseafloor sediment microbial communities from Guaymas Basin, Gulf of California, Mexico - Guay1, Core 4569-9, 0-3 cm | ecosystem: Environmental > Aquatic > Marine > Hydrothermal vents... | reverse complement strand
CCTTGAATTTTTTAAAAAAAAGCAAAAGTCTAAGATCAACTGAAAAATCAGATATTAGGGATAGGAAAATCATTAAAATAAGTGGAAAAAAAGCTTTTTTTGATGAGAGATGATAGTCATTGAGCCTTTAACGAAGGATCGAATCGATGAATTTGTTAGTTTTTTTGTGTGGGAGCTGAACAAAGAGGAAACCCCTTTTTTGTGAAAGGCATTGAAATGAAAAAAGACTATGTAGCTAATCGATTGGAAAAATTTGGGGGCATAGCGAAAATCGCTTTAGATGATGAGAAGATAATCGGAATTTTTACAATATCAACCATTAATAGAAGAGCAGCTAATAGAGATCCAGTGCATCAATGTACGAGAAAAGGAGTACCAACAACAAGGTGTAGGGAAAGCTTTGCTAGGGTCATTCATTGAAGATATGAAAAAACCACAAGCATATTTTAAAGACCAACCGGCTAAAGGAATTGTCACTTATGCTTTTGAAGTGCCTGATTACTTCCCTCAGCATAAATTCTACAAAAAAATGGGTTTTAAACAGATACAACCAGATGACCCCTTTTATCTATTCTTTCCACTGGAGGAAGAGTTTGTTTATAAACCGAAAATCTCGCGAGCACAATTTAAAGCCTTGCCAGAAGATAAAAACAAAGCACTGCTATTTCTTGACCCCTCTTGCCCGTTTAGTTATTATTTTGCAAAAGAAATGGAACGACTAATCAAAGAGATAGAAAAGGATGTTGAGGTTGTCTTTATTGATGTTTTCAAGCAGAAGGATGAGGTAAAGAAAAGAGGCGGTATTGTGCCATTCTGTGTGACCAATAAAGTACCCATCAAAACCTTCTTCACAAATACAAAAGGCTTTCTTGATGAAGTAGCAAAAGCATTCCAAAAACGATGAAAAGCCAAGAGCTACAAAACAATCTGCTTTTAGAGAACAATATAGATTTTTTTCTTGTCAAGAAGCCAAGCAATAAGCCAAACAATACCAACAGTAACAAAGCCACTAAAAAATACAAGGGCAACATGAGCTGTTGCTTTAAAAAGGAGGAAAAGCAGCTCAATAAAGAGAGGGTGAAGCATATATAGAAAAAGACTATTGCGACCTATTGGCTGGAGAAAATAACTCTTACCATGCGAGAGGTCCTTCTTATCGAAAAGGAACCAGATAAACCAGAAAAGTAGAGCTGACAGGCCAACTGTAAGAAGGATATATGAAAGAGTTACACGATGCTTGGAGATGCCACCATATAATGGATAGTCGAGGTATTTCCATAAGTAATGCAACCCACCACCAAGAACAGAAAAACATCCGCCGGCAATAAGGAGAAGTGTTTTATCACTCGAACGAAAATCATCAACCACAGCTGTACTGAGAAGCATCATTAAACCATACCCCACACCACCAATGATACCGCCATGGCTCGAGGTGAAAGCCAAATCACCGATAGTCACTAAAATACCATCTATAGAAACAGTTAACCCTAAGAGGAACTGATAGAGAAGGAGAAGAACGACACTAATAGCAAAACGATAAAAACAAGGGAGAATTATGAAAAAAAGAGTGAGAATACCGGCAAAGCCAATTGCTTGAAGAACACCCCAATCAAAGGTAATGCCTGTGGGCTCAATGATTAACGCACCAAGAAAGCCAAAACCAAGAAGAGCAGCGTAGCGGCGAAGGAATCGAACATAAGCTTTGAGAAAGCCTTCTTTTTGAACAGCCCGAGAAAAGGACAATTTATATGTTAAAGCAATGGCGAAAATAAAGAAAGGAGCAATGAGATCAACATATGTTAATCCAAAATCCGCAGCATGTTTCGACCACCAAGGGGTAGTAGTGAAAACCGTAAGCGTATTAACAAACACCATGCCAACAATTGCAAGACCACGAAAAAGGTCTATACTCAAATAGCGTTTCTTGGGAGAAAGCTGGGAAGGACCGTTTTCTGACTGCTGAGTCATTTCGCTAGAAACGACCGGTGATGTACTGATTAAACTTTCTTCAAGAGCCATAAGGCAGAACTTCTTTACCATTTAAGGGGGTGCTTTAGAGAAAGATAAACACTCCTTGAAATATAAACAACCAATTGTAGATAAAAAAGCTTGGAAAGTGATAAAAAACAGTTTGATGGCAAAATCTAGAGAAATTCTTAATGATGCGTCTTATGAGAAAAAGGGCATTGAAAAGCATTCTTGGAGCTGTTGCCAGAATAGAAGGGTAGAAACGATTTAGCGAGAAGCAAGTGAGAAGTGCAAATTTACGGAGAAAAAGAAGACAATGCTTTTTGGATATTTGTTGTAAGTTTTAAAAAGTCTGGTTTCTTTTTAACCCCTATGCCTTCTCGTAAATGTTTTCCCTGTCTTCAGAAAATTGCTTTTCGCGCAGTTGAACTTTCAACAACTGACATAGCACTTCGTGAGCGCTTGCAACAACAGCTCAAACAAAAGATAAAGGCCCATTTTCCAGAACTTTTACTGCCAGATTTTTCCACTGAATTATTTGCTGACATTGCTGCGGCTACTGGTGTTCGTGATCCTTTTCTCGAAATTAAGGCACAAAGCAATCGAATTTTTCTTGAGCTACTCCCGCGAATTATTGCTCCTCTCACAAGCCTCTCTCCCGATGAACGTTTGAAGAAACTCTTTCTGTTTTCTATTGCTGCTAATCTTGTTGACTTTAGTACAGGTGAGCACGAAGTTGACCTCTCCTCTATAGTTCAACAATTCTTCTCTGTAGCCGGCGAGGAGTTAGCTATCGATGATTTTTCTGAACTTCTCTCGCTTTTACATCGCAGTGAACAAATAATTATCCTTTCTGATAACTGTGGGGAGGTTGTCATCGACAATTATCTCGCCGGTTATTTAACCTCTGAACTTGATAAAGAAACTTTTCTTGGCTTGAAAGGTGCTCCCATTGCCAATGATTGTACTATTGCTGACTTTAAACGCGACAATTTACCCTACCTTGCCACAGAAGTTTTCGCTGTGAGCGACGCTTTTGGCTATAACTGGCACGAAGTCTCAGACCGCTTTAAAGAGCTTCTCTCTGAAGCCGACTTGCTGCTTGTCAAAGGGCAATCGAATTATGAAACAACTGTTAACAATCTTGTGCGCCATCCCGAGCTTTCCTTCCCGCCTATTTTCTGCATTCTCCGCACTAAGTGTGAGGTCATCTCTAACCACCTTGGTGTTTCCCTCGGCTCAAATGTGATTAAACAGATGTTCCCCCTACTGGATAAAGAAACTGTTTTAACTGAAATTGCTAAAAGTTAATAGAAAATCAAGAGCTGTTAACGAGCATGACACCACGAGTTCTCATATTAAACCTTCGGAGAGTTGGCAGAGCGGGTTTCTTTTTCTTCCTTGCCGGCAATGCGCTTCTAACTGTTTTTTTGACTCTTTCACATATCTATGCCACTCGTTTTGGTTATCGAAGCTCTTATTGGGAATTAAGTGAGTTGGTTTATTACGGGAACCAAGCTAAAGGCTTTTTTATGGCAGCCATCATTATTGAGGCTTTTAGCCTGTTTGGCGTACTTGTTCCGTTGGGGTTTTTCATTTCTGAGAAAAAGTGGCGAATGGGGTATTATTTTCTCGTTTGCCTTACTACTTATTCCTTGCTGCTTGTCGGTGCTGTTCCGGAAGACTGGTTTTACTTAGGACACTACGTCATTGCCATCATTTTCTTTTTCGCAGAAGGAGCATTGATTCTTTATACAAGTATTTATCTCTTCAAACTAAAAACAACCATTAATCGCTTTTACCCATGGTTTGGACTTTTTACCTTTGGTGCATTCATCTTTTACATCATAACACGCGATCTATTTGGCAATGCCTATACACAACGAATCGTCGTGCTTCTATCGATTCTTTTTGTATTAGTTCTTGGAGCAGAATTTCTCCTTCGTGAAAAGCATTACTCAAGGTTGAATTGACTTTTGATCTCTTCCAACTCTTCTCGAGTCAATTCGTTGATCTCCCCTGGAAAATATTTCGCCTTTAGGAAAATCTCGGCGGATTTATTGGAAATTTCCATCATGTCCAGACAATCGCTCAATGTCTTTCCGACGCTTAAACAGCCATGTTTTTCCCAGAGAATAACACGATGGTTAGCAACCAGTCGGACCGTTTCTGCAGCCAATTCTTTACTGGAAGGAGGTTTAAAAGGTACCACCCCCAATCCTTCTGGGAGGAAGATAAGCATGCCGGGATTAACACTCCATAATGTCTCATTTAATGTCTTTAAAAAATGCTCTCCTAAAAACGAGAGAACAATGAGCTCTGTTGGATGTGCATGAAGTACTGCTTTCATGTTTGGTTTATTTTTTGCCAAATAGTTTTGAATTGCTAAGTGGCTCGTGAGTTCGCTTGTAGGTCTAAATGTGTCGTCATTGGGCCAAAGTATGTGGAAGTTTCTTCCTTGAACCAATCCCAATCCGAGCGTTTTAGACGGCGCTTTTGCAATGTCTCGTAACCTTTTGCCCGTAGCTTTTATCACCAACAACTGACTCTCAAGATGGGGATAAGCCTCCGGCAGAGAAAATCGAAGCTTAGGTGTTAACCGTTTCCACTCTTTGTCAGAAAGTTCGATTGTTTTAGCTAAGCGAACAGATAAATTACCACCACTTGCTTCGGCCCAGCCTTTCATTGTGAGCAAATATCCTATTTCAGAACATTCATCAAATATTTCAGCAATGGATGGATCGAAGGACAATTCAAAGGCCATAAGCTCTATTGGTATTTCTCATACTAAATCTTTCTGTTGTAAAAGAAGAAACAGTGAGGGAAAGGGTTTCATCATTTTTCTTTTTTCTGGGGATACTCAAATTGCAAGAATTCATCTATCAGGTCACAATGAGTGATTAACATTCGACGGCAGCAATATTTATCTAGTCCTAAATCATCAAGAACTTTTCCTGGGTCCTCGCCACCGGTAACACGTCGTTCAAATTCCTCGTATTTGTCACCGACAACTTTACCACACGTAAAACATCGAACGGGTATCATTTTCTTTCTCTAATCCATCTTATTTTAACGACTAATAAAAGCTGTGGTCTCTTTGAAACCCAGCACTATTAAACTTTCGCCGTCATTTTAAAAGCACTTGCTTGAGTATGAAATAATGAATGAGCATTTGAGTTGGTTTTGCCGTTCTTCATTCTTTCAGTCTGGAAGCTCAATTCTTAAACTCCGCCAGAGTAGCAATGCTGCAATAGTTCGATAAGGGCTCCATTTTTCTGCGAACAGCGCAGCTTCTTTAGCTGACGGAAGTTCCAGGAGAGAGAAGTTTTGCTGAAGGGCTTTTCGCAAACCCAAATCATCTGAAGGAAACACATCCTCCTGGCCGAGATTAAACATTAAGAAGATTTCAGCCGTCCATTTTCCAATGCCTTTCACTTGTGTCAGTTTATCAATAATCTCCTTATCAGACATTTCATTAAATAACTCAGGTTGGATTGTTTTATCTACGAAATTTTCAGCCAGACTTTTTAGATACCGCCGTTTCTGCCTGGAAACACCCGCTGCACTTAAAACATTTTCATCTAATGGCAATAGCAATTCAGGTATAGGCTTCTTCTCCAGGAAGAGTGCTAGAAACCTGTTGAAAATTGTTCTTGCAGCTTTCCCACTTAATTGCTGGAAAATGATTATTTCTGCCAGATCATGAAAATAGTTTTCCGAGTGTCGTAAGGAGAGTTCTTCATCTAAATGGTCGATGATTTTTTAAGAACGGGGTCCTTACTTAAAAACACAAAAGCTTTTTTCATAGTGAATAATTCTTTCTCGCGCCTTAAAAAACTACTGAAATTTTGCTGTTATAATTATAGAAGTTTTTATCCCAGCTCAATTTGATTGGTATTAAAAAAAATAAAAAAGATAAAAAATTAAGAGGAGAATTACCCTGGGAGGGATAATCTTCTTTTAATGATTAGAGAAACCAGTTATTGGAATGGTTAATTCAATATCTGTCTCGTCTATAACTCTGTCTTCTTGGAGGTTTATGTTTTCTATAACATTCCCTGCAATAAACAGGACGTACGCCATCCGGTTTGAAGGGTACTTCTGCTTCTTGTCCGCAATCGGAACAGATTATTTTATACATAACCCTTTCGGGTTGATCTTCTTCACTCATTTCTGATTTTCACCAATTTCTATGAGGGTAATAACTAAACGAAAACAAGAACCCCATTTCGTCTTAAAAAAATAGTATTCAAGCATAACTCTCTTACTACAAACTACTTTGAGTGTTCATTGTCTTATTTAGATATTGACTAAAAATTGACTCTTCCCACTTTTAAATTTATTTGTGATACTTGACCTAACCATCGCTCATTGCTGAAAGTTTGCACAAACTCTTCCTCTTTTGAGAAATCTTGAAATAAAATGAAGTAGTAAATAAGGATATTAAAAGTAGTATTATGTATTAGAGGATGAGAAAGCTATGAAAGCAAATTTCAGCAAAACCTTTTTGGTAATTGTCTTGATCCTTTCGTTACCACAAGTATTAGCCCTGGGAATGCAATTACCAGAGAGAGAAGAGTCAGATATAGCCATTAATTCTGTACCCTTGGAATTCTATCAAAAATGGCTTTTTAAGTCAACATCACTTTTTGATGCCTCACCAACAATAATTGACATAAACGGCGATGGCGAGTTAGAGATTTTAATTGGTTCAAAGGATTCTTTACTTTATTGTTTAGATAAAGATGGCGATCAATTATGGAACTTTTCTACGGGAGATGAGATCTTTTCCACAGTAGCAGCTGCCAACCTTCTTGGTGATGGCAACTTAGAAATTTACTTTGGTTCAAAAGACAACTTCATTTATTGTTTAAATAGTTCCGGTGGGCTTCTCTGGAAGAAAGATCTGGGGGATGATATTTACTCTTCTCCTGCCATCGCAGACATAGATGGTGACGGGTTGAGAGACCTCGCTGTTGGGACGGTAAATGGAACGATCTATTGTCTTCATGGTAATGGCTCAGTCATTTGGAGCCAATATTTGACAAGTGGAGGAATTTATGTTCCAATTGGTTTGGCAGACATTGATTTGGATAACCACACAGAAGTTCTTTTTGGAACCAAGGGAGGATTAACTTCTGCTAAATTCTACTGCTTTAATAGCACTGGCAGCATCAAATGGAGCAAGGTCATTAGCGATCCAATTTACTCAGGAACAGCTATTGTTGATCTTCTTGGCAACAGCAAATTGGAGATTCTCTTTGGGACAAACGACAAGAACTTTTATTGCCTGAATTCCACAGGCGGTGTAGAATGGATTTTCTCGGCCTCTCATTACCTTCAAAGCTCACCTTCTGTTGGAGACATAAATAATGATGGCGTATTAGAGATCTTGTTTGGGTGTTATGATTACAACTTGTACTGTTTGAATGCTACTGGTAGCCTAATGTGGAGTTATAGTACTGGCCAGGGAATATTTGCAACCCCAACCATTGCTGACATCGATGGAGATAATTTATATGAGATTTTCTTTTTATCCCATACAGGTACGCCAACATTCTATTGCTTGTACAATAATGGCACAAAACTCTGGGATAAGGTACTCCCAGTCGGAACGCCCACCTCTGTGGCACTAACCGACCTTGATGGAAATAATCAATTGGACTTTCTTTTTGGCAATCAAGGAGTATATTCGTTCGAAGTCTATAGTCCACCTCAAAAAGGAAAGATTATTTGGCGAAATTTTAGAGGTTCATGTTATAATCGTGGAACGATGGATCAAGATGCTGACCTTATTGATGACTTGACAGAGGAGTACTTTGGAACTAACCCCTTACTTGATGACTCTGATAATGATTCTTTGAAGGATTGGGAAGAACTCAATTATTATCACACTGACCCGATGGGCGCAGATAGCGACAAAGACCTGCTACCTGATGACAAGGAACTTTTCGATTACAATTTAGACCCCTTGGACAATGATGTAGATGATGATGGCTTACTCGACGGGTTTGAAGTGCTCTTTTACGGTACGGACCCCAAAACAAACGATACAGATTTAGACGGATTGACAGATTACGAAGAGATTTACACTTGGCTTACCAACCCCACAAATAATGATACAGATGCAGACCTTTTAACTGATTATCAAGAAGCAATTACCTATGGCCTTGACCCTACAGACAAAGATATGGATAATGACTATCTGTTGGATGGAGAAGAAGTGCTGGGGTATTATGCACCCACAAATCCAGGAGCAAATGCAACCGGCTATGTGTTTACCGACCCCACAAAACCAGACACAGATAATGACAACTATACTGATAGTTACGAGATTTATCATGATTACGACCCCAATAATGCCTCAAGTCATCCGGAACCTGTTACGATTACTCCCCCACCTGAAACAATTACTCTCCCGCCTGAAACGATAACAGTTAACAATACAGTCAATCACACTATAACATTAGAATCAGGGCTCACAATAGCAGTATTTGCTGTTACCGGGGCATTCGCGTTTGTTTTTGTTGCAGTCTTAGCAAGAAAAAGAAAAGAGCTGACGTGAAAAATCCTTTTTTCCCCTTTCTTTTTTCTTCACTTTCTTTTTCCTTTAGTAGTTGGCTTCTCCTTTCAGTTCAATCCCTGCTTTTGTAAACAGCCGGGCTTTTCGTTCTGGTTGGAGCGCTTTCGCATAGCGTTTGTATATCCAAGCTTCTTGCTTATTGGTGGCTTCATCAGTAATAATATATGGAGCTAATAGCTGCTTCAAAAAATCAATCCGGCCATTAAAGAACCACTCACTGAACTCATCCAGAGTAATTCTTAAAACCTCAAGATAATTCTTAAAATTCTCCTTTAATTGCTCGAGATAAAAAAGTGGTTCCAAAACCTTGAAGTATTCGTGTTGATAAAACCGTCGCATGTTTTCTGACAAAGAACTATCTGCCAAAAGGTTTTCAAATTTCAATATTTCTTTGTTGGTATTATAAAGTACATCTTTGTATCGGAACTCGATTTTCTTATATTCAATCCGCAACAAATTTAACTCATGTGTCATCTGTCTTGAAAAAAATTTTTCATATGCTTCTTGCTCTTGTTGGGGGATGCTCGCTGCCAATTGTTGCAGCTTCTTCAGAGAATCGAAAAAGTCTTTCACAAAAAAGTTGTTCGCCTTTACGATGAAGTCTTTTATACCTTTCTGAATTTTTTTCTGATATTTTAAGCGTTTCAACCTTCTTTTGCTCCAGTAATTAAGTACTTCATTTGTTTTAGTATTAATTCATTTTGTTTTGAAACAACCTTTACCATTCAACCGTTGATTTTTTGCAAGAAAGCGTTGTTGAGTACTTTACTATTGGTTTAAGAGTCTGTTTCCTCTGAAGCATCGCGTTTCTTTGTAAGCGTTGTTTTCGATCTGCTAAAGTAGATAAGGAAGAGCACGAAAAGAACCGGGAAAAGGATCATTGCTATTATAACAAAACTAAAACCAACTTCTGTTGAAAGTGATTTATTTCCGGCATACATTATTAAATAACCAAATATTGAACACCCCAGCGCCAAAAGGGACAATATTACAGCTGTCGAGAGAACACGAAGAACATCTTTATTGGCTATCTTTGGCTTTTGCTCATAATACCAATAAATTAACCATAAAGCAGAACAAAGAGCAAATAGCACAAAAAATGGGATGAGATAAAAAAAAGCATATTCTATTGGATATAAGAAATAATAAGCAAGTGTAAGAGATCCTGATGTATCAACCATTTTCCAAAACCGTTCCTTTTTTTGATGCATTCAAGTGTTTCTTAATAAAAGAATATTCTTCATATTCAAATAGAAATGATCATCAGATATCAAGCTTGTTGGTGAGGAGTACTTGAGGAGAAAAAAAGACTATTATTCTGACCGGAGCATAACTAAGAGCATTTTAAACTGTTCAGGTGCCTTCACAGCATGAGGGATGTTCGCAGGCAAGATGATGGACTCATTTTCCTTCACAATAAAAGCCTCTTTGTTGATAGTGACCTCTGCCATTCCTTCCAAAACGAAAATAAAAGCCTCAAAAGGAGCAGTATGCTCGCTTAACCCTTCGTCTTTATCAAAGGCAAATAGTGTTATTGTGCCACTTTTTCTTTTAAGAATTTGTCGGCTAACAACAGACTTTTTCTGATAAGTAATTAACTCCAGCAAGTCTACTGGTTGGTTTCCGGTTGCTTTTGATTCATCAGTCATTTTTACCCTCAACAAATAACCTGTAAGTCTGTTAAAGAATTGCTTGATTTAGAAATAAAGAGCGAGTTTAAGAGTTTGATGAAAAAAAATAAAAAAACTATTTCAGAGTTACCCTTGATTAAAATGCAATATACAAGTTTTTCTTTTAGAGACCACCTTGGCATTCAGATTTTTGTTTATAAATGGTCACCAGAGCAAGAACAAGAAATCAAGGGACTTATATGCATTCTCCATGGGATGGCAGAACATGGCAAGCGTTATGAACAGCTTGCAGAAGTATTAACAGCACAAGGTTTTGTATGTTATGCCGAAGATCATCGAGGGCATGGTAAAACAATGGAAAAAGGGAAAGCAGGCTGGCTCTACGAAGATGGCATGACAGGTGTAATCAAAGATATTCATCTAGTTATTGAACATATGAGAGATGAATATCCTAACAAACCCATTTTTCTTTTTGGGCATAGCTGGGGGAGTTATCTGGCGCAAGCCTACATGCAACAATTCGGTTCCGACCTTGCCGGAGTGATTTTAAGCGGTTCAAAAGGAAAACAAGCTTTACTCGGATTTCTCATCTTAATTCTGAAAATAATTATTGCTTTCAAAGGGAAAGATACTGAATCGAAATTCGTCTATAAGGTTGCAATTGAACCCTTCAATAAACCCTTTAAAGGAGAAGGATCGCCAAATGCTTGGATTTCTTCCCTAGAAGAGACAGTAAAGAAATATGATGCAGACCCTCTCTGTGGCTTTCGACCTCCTAATGGCTATTTCTTGGAAATGACACGAATGATGAAATACCTTTGGAAGCGGAAAAATGAAGCAAAAATACCTAAAGATTTGCCTATTTTAATACTTTATGGCTCCAAGGACCCTACTAACAATTACGGGAAAGACTTGTTACCATTAATAAAGCGCTATAAGAAGTTGGGATTAGACATTAATTACAAAAAATATGAAAATGCCCGACATGAAATTCATAACGATTTAACTAGAGATGAAGTCACAACAGACATTCTCAATTTCCTTCAACAACACACGTAAAATTGTGAAAAAACCATACCTTTTCCCTTTGAAAAGGAATTTGTTGTAAAAACAAAAAAGAGGAGAAATTAATCATCTCCTATTATTTCATCTATTTTATTCATTCTTCCACCCAAGCGCCCTGCAAAGGTATTCAAAAGTAAGGCAATTCCACCAAAAATTGCCCCGAGTACAAGGCTAAATTTTGGGACAAATACTTGGATGAAGGCATTTATGTTCAAACCTACATCATTAAACTTTGTCGTGATTAAATTGTCCAAGTATACACCTAATTTTGAGGTTGGTACGATACCGAAAAAGCTAAGAAAAGCATCAATCGTTTGATCGATATCTGCGTATTGGCTAAACCAATAAAAAGTTTGTTTTTTACGATGAGCCAGAAGAAAAGAACAATGCCTGCAAAGATAATTAAGCCTGAGAGTATGCCTGCAAGCATTCCGGGGAACTTGTCTCGAGAAATGAAGCCAGCAAAAAATCCACCTATAATTATTCCTACCACTGAGAGTACAATGGCTAGCCACCAAGCAACTTGAATACCACCAAAGATCAAACCGATGGCTAATCCGAGAGAAATTAGACTGCCAATAAGACCGCCTATCAGTATTCTAAAAATCTTTATTGTCGTCATAATGGTTATTTAAAAGGTTTTAAGGCTCTTTAATGTTAATGTCCTCCTTTTAGATGGAAAAAATAATTCATTAAAAAAAGAAAAAGAAAACTTTCGCGTTGATTAAAAAATTAGTGTGGAGTTCCTAGCGGGAATTGATCGACATGGTCCCCACCATCTATAGGATAGGTTCCAACTCCGCCCCAATCATCCCAATAGTTTCCTTCCGAAATAATTGCATTGTACCAGTAATTTCTTGCGTCATTACTTGCTACCAGACTATCGTCATAGGCTTGTGATTGATTGGAGGTTTGACCATTTAAATTGTTATTATAGAAATTGTTATGGTAGATCACCGAATCACTTGTGAAAGTCGCATTGATAGCATAGCTAGCACCATTCCGAAACAGATTTTGGCTGACAGTAATTTTTAAAGCATCATATAATATGAGAGCTTGGGTATTGTTATAGAAGAAATTTGCTTTCACGTAAATTTCTGAACAACCACCTATCTCTATGCCGGCAATTTTATTATAGCTACAATCATTTATTTCCAGGTTAGCGAGACTAACAGCGCCAAGGAGAAAAATACCAAAATTATTATTCAAACAGGTATTATTCATGAGCTGAATATTCTCTATCGAACCCTGATGAAACCCTCCTGGGTAGGAGTACCAATCACGCGCATCAATAAAAATGCCGATACTACTATTAAGACAGATGTTATCATAAACATTAATGTTATCTGAGACCCCCCAGACTTCGATGGCATGAGAAAGCGAGGTTAAGGTATTTAGCTCAATTAGGCAATTTTTCGAAGAAAAGACATTTATGCCAATCATTGATTTATTTGCTTCGCCGATGAGGTTATTTTGACTTATTACTGTTCCTGGCGCAGATTCAAGACCAATACCATAGCTTTCTGGTAAAACGGTAATAGTATTTTGGGTTATTATGGCAGTATTAGCTTTTATATTCCGGATGTAAATGCCCGCATTTCCTGAAACGGTGCAATTATGGATGATAAAATGACTCGAGGTGTCAGAGATGAGGATACCATATACAGATTGAACTTCAATGGTTAAATTCTCGATGCGGTAGGGATCTTCCTCTGTCCCCGCACCGGGAAAGTTATATCGTTTTGTGAAGTCCTTATCTTTGGTTATCACAATGTATCCATAATTGTACTCTCGATTTGCTCGTATCCAAGCAAAAATTCCAATAAATGCGCCACCTGCAATTATAACGGCAATCAAAATGACAATACCTTTTGTGCTCATTTTTGGGAATTTATCACGAAGGCTCACAGTCGTTCACCATACAACTAAACAATAAATATTGTTGCTTAATGAAAATTGTTATTATTTGTAAAATAGCGCTTTTTTTGACAACCACTCACCAGGCTCTTTTCTGTCTGTAGGTTTTTTAGAAAACTACTTTTCTATGGCATAAGCCAAGCCATCTTGATTGACTTTTCCATCTACAAGCTCGATAACTCTGGTCCCATCTCTAACAAGATTGATGTCGTGAGTGGTGATGATTAGTGTCTTTTTTTGTTGATGGTGGAATTGGTAAAGTTGATTCATAGCTATTTCAGCAAGTTCGGCATCCATATTTGCTGTTGGCTCATCTAAAATGAGGAGCTCAGGAGAGCCATATTGGGCGATTGCTAGTGAAGCTCTTTGTAATTCTCCGCCAGAAATTTCTAACGGAAAAGAATCCTTTCGATGGGTGATTTGAAATGGTTCAAAAAACGAATCAATCTGTTCAACGGGCAATTGTTGAGGTTTAATTGTTTTTCCTGAGAGAAGATCTTTTAAAAATAAATTCTCAGCAACGGTAATGTAAGGATGAAGGTCTCCTTGTTGTGAAACAATGCCAATATTCTCCCGTCGAAATCTCGAGCGTTGGCTTTCATTCATCTTTTGAAGTTCGTAGTTGAGGATTTTAATTGTGCCACTTGATACTGGTTCGATCCCTGTAATTAATTTGACAGCAGTTGTTTTCCCAGAGCCACTAGGACCAATAATAAAAACCATTTCCCCCTCATGAATATCAACGCTTACCTTGGAAAGAGCATGAACAGGATTATTCCTGGACCCATAAACTTTTGAGACATTTCGTAAAGCTACTGTGATGGTTTTTGTGGCAAAATAGTCTCTAGGTAGCGTTTTTATTTCAAGGAACTTCTGCTTCCGGACTTCTTGGTGAGTAGCCTTCTTCGGTGGAATACCTTCCGGATGTTTTAACACTACAGTGGAATCTTCATGAAGCTCGAATTCCACTTGATTTTTTAATTGCATTACACGGTAAATTTGGTTAGGAATCCGGACATTTTGCGAAGAATCGATTTGACTTTTGAATTTGAGTGGGAAAGTTTGTTCATAGAAGCGCAAGTCTTCGAGTGTGTGCATTAGAGCGCTCACTCTCCCACTTTGAATTTCGCAAAAGCGGTCCACACCTTTGAGGAACCGGATGTCATGTGTTACCACTAATACAGTTGTGCCAAAATCGCGAGCAATCTCTCGCAACATCTTCTTGACAATTTCTGTGTTCTCCGAATCCAGCTGGCCGGTTGGTTCATCACAAAGAAGTAAAGGAGCATTCTTTGCTATCATACAAGCTATTGCTGTTCGGATCATTTCTCCCCCTGAGAGAGAACTCACACGTCTGTGTGTAAGATGGTCGATACCAAGTGACTCTAAGATCTCTTTGGCATGTAGTTTATTCTCTTTTTTACTTGCAGATTGTAAACTTGAGGCAAATAGTAAATTATCGAAGACAGTGCCGGTCAAGAAGAGAGTTCGTTCTGGGAATTGATGAACTAACCCCACCATTCGTAAACGGTACTCCAACAATTCTTTGTCAGAAAGCGCTCCTAATTCATATTGCTCTACAAACACTTCACCACTCGAAATAGACTCCATTCCGGCAAGTATTTTAATCAAGGTTGATTTCCCGGAGCCACTGGGGCCAATTATCGAAACAACTTCACCTTTTTTTATGTTTAAATCAATACCACGCAAAGCAGCTATTCGGACATTTGTTTCGGGATTTGCATAAATTTTGATGACATCATAGCAATCTATCATTCTTATTTTTCACTCCTGTTTTTCTACTTTGAAGCGATAAATAGCTGGGAAAAGCACCGCAAGCCAACCGACTAATAGTAAAGCCTGTCCAAGAAGGAAGACAAGAAGAAAGAGCCACCAGGGAATTCCAGGGTGATAAGGATAATAATATTCTTTTGCTCCTAAGAAATTCAATGCTAGAACCTTTACTAAGAATAATGACGAAAGGATTGCCAGGAGTAAGGGGAGGGAATTTATTAACACATGCTCTAATGAGAAATAGCCGATGAGTTGCTGTTTTCGGGCGCCCACACGATAAAGCGAATCAATGATACGTTTTCGTTCATCGAAAATGCGAATTGAAGTGAAAAAGCCTATAAAAACAAGCAGGAGACTCGAGAGAATGCTGAAAAAGAACAAGTTATTCTGAGTAAAAGTGTCAATATTTAACGACATTTCATTTAGTAATTGGTTATAAGAAATCGCACTAAGATTCAATGCTGCTAGTTTCGAGAGGACAGTTGGAATAGCACTCTCATTCACAGGCTGAATTAACTTTACTGTGTTTGAAGCCACCTCTGTGGAAAAGGCAACATTACCAACGATGTCACGAGCTGTTTCACGATTGGAGATGAGTGAAAAAACCTCATAATCTTTTGAGATAAGGGGTTTTTTAGGGAGAGGGACCAAAGGAAAGATATCAAAGGAATTAATAAACGTGAGATTTGTAAGCGCAAATCTTGTGAAAGTGGCTGTGGAGAAAGCCGCCCCAGAAGTTAGTTTATTTTTGCGAGCAAAAGACCGGTCCATAAGAACAGTCATATCTTCCTCAAGTGCTAACACATCCTCTTTGTTAACTGTAATGTCTGCAGCTTGAGAAAGATCCACAACATCAATGAAAGTTGTCGGATCTTCAAGCCCAATATAATTTATTGTAAAACTGAAGGGGAAAGTAAACTCCTCATTGCTCTCTTTCAGCTTGAAGATTGTTACTTCTGTATAGGCGCGAATTTCTGAGATGTTATTTAAATAAGCATCTAACTCATCTGATGGGTCAACCCAATGCATTATTGCTATGTTGACTCCACCCATTGCAAGGACTGCTTCTTTCTTAGTATTAACGTCAAGTGAACGGGACATTGCCACGCCAGGGAGAATAACGGTTCCAAAAATCAAAGCCCCAAGAACCGCAACCTGAAAAATATCACGTTGTGCTACTAAGTGTTTCATCGAAAGAACGGCCATATTTTGCCTTCGCTTCCAAAGATAGTTTGTGAGAACACTCCAGAACAAAGCATTTAATCGTGCAATAATTAAGAAAGTGAATGTTAAGAGAAAGGCAATACTACACGAAATCATGAAGTAAAGTAAAGTTAAATAGGACAAGCTCGACGTGATGCTTCCAGCGCTTTGGTTTTGATTGTAGCCAACAAAAAGGAGAACCGACACCAAGCTAAAAAACAAAGCAATAATTATTAACCGAAATTCGTTGGTTGAAAAAAGATTGCGGATTTTCCGGCGCTTCTTTTGATATTCCTCAGAAATAGTCTCAGTTGTTTTCTTTGCGATGGAATGTTGAATATAAAT
>Ga0164310_10000889_pt1 | contig 16516 bp, 14 predicted proteins | sample GuaBasSedimGuay1_FD_121795 | JGI IMG/M metagenome (GOLD analysis project Ga0164310, IMG submission 121795) | Subseafloor sediment microbial communities from Guaymas Basin, Gulf of California, Mexico - Guay1, Core 4569-9, 0-3 cm | ecosystem: Environmental > Aquatic > Marine > Hydrothermal vents... | reverse complement strand
GAGAAGCTGTACCGTTAACTGCCCCAGAAGCCCCAGACCAATGACAACCACTCTTGACCCCAAGGATACCTCCGCCAGCCTGACAGCTTCCAACGCGATACCCCCCATGGCGACGAAAGCTGCACTCTCGAAGTCCACGTTCTCAGGAATTTTCACGCAGAAGTTCTGAGGAACGCAAACAATCTCTGCATGAGAAGCATAACCGCTTCCCACACAAGCTACCTGATCTCCTTTAGAAAAGCCCTCGACACCTGATCCAACATCGATAACTATTCCCGCGGAGGAATATCCCAACGGCACGGGAGTATCTAATCGGTTCATCGCCTGACGATAGGCCTCCAAAATCCCCTCCGTCTTTGCTTTGGCGATCACCTGACGTACGAGGTCCGGCCGTGCCAAAGCCTTACCCACAAGCGACTTTTTCGCCATTTCCAGCATATGCTTCTCAGTACCGGCACTAACCAGAGAAGCCACATTCCGCACCAGCACACAGCCGGGTTTGAGTGCCGGAGGGGGTACATCGACAACCGAAAGCTCACCAGTCCTATAGCTTTGGATAACCTGTTTCATTTTTATGCCTCACCTCCTACTATTATTGCACATTCTCCTCACGTACATTCAGCACCGAATGCCTTTTGCCTAGAATTTTTCCGCTTTATTTCATAAACCTTAGCATCTATTAAGAGAGGCAACCAGAAAGCGTGTAGAAAGCAAAAAACAAAACCAGGATATCCATCGAGAAATCCCATCCTTAAAAAATAGCGGTATGTAAAATGGAAAAAAGGACGAAGCCATCTAGGTAATCTTGCGTAAATATTCTCTCTTATCCATGTCCGTAATGGTCTTTCAGCACTAATTTTCTTTTTTTCTTTTATGTCGTTTTGAGCATTTAAAATAGCTAATGCTTCTCGAGTTGCATTTAAATTTTGCTTCTGAATCCATTCAGAAATACCTTTATGATCCTCATGCCAAAGGCGATGCTTTAACTGCTTGACTTTACCTTTAACTTCACAGTATTCTCTTGCACCCTTGCAAAACCATTTTACTCTACCTCTTCTAACTAATCGAATTAGAGGAGGTGCATCATGAGCATGTTTCAAATATCGTCCTAAAAACACAAATGCTTGTCTTACACTATAAGCTGCCACTTCAGGAGAAGCGTTTTTTATTTTAACCTCTATTTCTTTTTTCAGTTCTCTTGTTACTTGTTCATCAGCATCAAGAAAAAATATCCATTCATTTCTAACTGGAAGATTACTTAGAGCCCAATTTCGCTGAGTAGCCCAATCCGTCCAAGGATTCTGATAAACAGGCACATTATAATTCTTAGCTATCTCAAGAGTGCCATCTGTGCTGAAGGAATCAACTACAAACACCTGATCAGCCCAGCCAATGACACTATCCAGAGCATAAGGTAAATTAAGTTCTTCGTTAAAGGTGAGGATAATTACAGTTAACCCTATCTTATTCTCTAACTGCATGACCAACCCAAATATTATGATATAAACCTAAACCCAAAGTATCCACAATCTTTAAAATTGGTTTCTGGATAATCTGCACTGTTTTATCACACATTTTCCTTAACGTATTACATCTACTTAGCCCCAATCTTGCACTAAGGAAATTATAGGGTATCCTTGAAATTTGTTGATAGCGCAAAACTCGGAAACCCAACCTGTTAAGTAAAGTAATTAACCCTTTCTTTGAAAAATAATTTAGGTGTTCTGGTACCCATAAACAGCTGTTATCCCTTGTTCCGAAAAGTTTAACCGAAAAGGAATCAATATTAGGGAGAGCTATAACTAATACTCCATTTTCGGTCATCCAGGACTTGGTTTTCTTAAGGATATTATCAATATCATTGAGGTGCTCTAAGACCTGGCTCATAATGATTAGATCGAATTCCTTATCTAATTCGACATCCTCTATGAACTTTTCAATTGGACGAAAACCATTCATTTGTTCAAAAACATCGTTCTCCCACCTAGATGGATTTATTGCAGTTACATCAAACCCATTTTCTATAGCAACTTTTGTAAAAAAGCCAAAACCAGACCCTATATCAAGAGCTGTATTCCTCAATTTACGAGGAATTAGTTTTATAGCATTTTCGATTAACCTTTTGGCATCTACAACAGCGTTAGGATACTCTTTCTCTCTCTAAAACTTCCATTAAAGAGATGGGTTCTTTAAGCCCGTGCCCAGAAACAGTATATATTTTTTGAAGGTAACTTAGAGTCGGCCTTGGATTTATGAAACCTGTCCCGCAGTTTAAGCATCGAAATATGCTCCATTTGATACCATTTATATCTTCTTTATCTGCACACCACCGTATATTGGTACTTTTACAGGCTATGCATCGCTCTAAAGTTGTATTTACTATTTCCTTTTTATCCATCTATCCCTCCCACTGTAATTCCGGGCTCCGCTTTCCGGTCAAAATATCCTCGTATGCCTTTGCCATTAGCTTAGCCACTACTTTGATATCATATCTCTTCCTGGCAGACTCATAAGCAGCCTTGCCCATTTCCTTCAATCTGGTTGGATTCGATAGCATCTCAAATAGTGCATTGGCAATTGCATCTTCATTTACAGGAACTACTAACCCAGCACCATCTTCTCTTACCGTATCGCAAATACCAACATTCTCAGAAACTAAAACAGGAACTCCTGCAGCCATTGCCTCAACAGCAGCGTTGCCAAAGTTCTCTGTGAAGGAAACTAAAGCAAATACATCTGAAGCTGAAAGGAGATTTAGCCTTCCTTGTTTATCAACAGGACCTAAAAACATTACTTTTTCCACAAGATTCATTTCTACCACTAATTTTCTTAAATTTTTCTCTTCCCCTCCATCAGGACCAGCTAAAATTAGCATAGCTTCTGGTATGCGTCTAGCAAGTTTGGTAAAACCTTTAATAAGAACATCGATAGCCTTAACCCAGTTTAAGCGTCCTAAGAAGGAAACCACCAAATTATCCTCCCTGAGACCCAAACTTCTTCTGCTTTCTAATCTATTAGATATATCGTTAAATTCATTCAGGTCAAAACCATTTGGAATGAGAAAATTGGGTTTCTGAACCTTAAAGGAGCGCATTTTCTTACGTTCTAAAAGAGTCGTATAGTGATAAGCTCTGGCGTTTTTCAATACATACTGGTCAAATAGCTTTAGGTAAACCCATTTTTTAAATTTCTTAGAATTTATAGCTGTGGGAACAAAGGTTCCCCGTGTGGAAACTACATAGGGAATACCTGCTTTAGTGGCTTCTTTTGCTGCGGGAATTCCTGGATAATTCCAAAAGGAAGTAATATGGATGATATCAAAATCAGTAATTATCTTTTTACAAGCAATCTTAAGTCGTCTTGAGTATCTAAAAAAACTTGGGAAATTAGTATAAAAATAGTAAACTTTCACTCCGCCAACTTCTACAGGAACGTTAACCGGAACAGCCAAATATCCTTTTCCATCAGAATTGGTGGTAAACACCGTCACCTCATGCCCAAGCTCAGCAAGGGCCCTGCACAACAGGCTCGTAGACCTCACTACCCCACCAGCCTTCCATGCAGGCTCATAAATTGGTGTAACGTGAAGGATTTTCATATATCTTCTTGCTATATCATAGAACGTGGCTTTAAAAAGGTAAAGGGGACAAGTATTTCCATTTAATGCTTAGGGTTTATTACTCTTTTAATATTTTTTAAATAAATTTCACCAACTGAAGAAGTTAAATATGGTTTAACCATTTCTTTAAGCTGTTTTTCGCTAACTTTTTTACCTTTATTTTTTATTATAAATTGACTTAATCTTTCTGCTTCATATTTTGGGTCGTTGTTTGATCGTATAATTATATGAAGTGGATAATTCTGCAAAATTTTTGAAGAAATATCATTTTCGGTGATTGAAAAATTGATTATCGGTTTCCCAGTTGACATGTATTCGATAACTTTGCTTGGCAACTGAACTTTTGAAATATTTGAAATATTTATTAAAAAATCAGCAGAATTTACGGCAATCTCTGCAATATTTTTTGAAACTTCTCCGTGAACCAATAATCTACTCCTTAATTTCTCTTTATAATAATTTATTAAATCATCTACGTTTTCTGTATCGCCATATATATGTAAATATATTGGCTTTTGATGTTCATTTATTAATAAACTAAAAATTTTTAACATTCCATCCGGATTCCGTATTGTCTTGTAAAATCTACCTGTGAAGACACAATGAATACCTTCTTTCCAGTTTATTCTTATTTCATCATTTGCATATTTAAAATCGCTTATTAATGGCGGGGCAGTAAAAATTTTTTTATCAGAAATTTTGAATTTTTCTAAATACAATCTTCTTGTCTCATCCGTAGTAACAGATATCAAATCGGAGTCATGGACAACTTTTGATTCAACCAGATAATTGAGATTTCTATACAAGCGAGTATTGTTAAATGACATGATCTCTGTAAAAGCAAAAGGATCTCCATAATCGGCTAACCATTTTATTTTCAAACGTATAAATTTTTTTATAGTTAACCCAATAAGGTGAGTTGTGAACGGAGGAGCTACAGTTATAAGAATATCATAATCATTTTCCCTTAGAAGCTTAATGGATCTATATAAAGCTGGGAAATACCAAAGACATGCTGAATCTGGCCAATAAATCTTTTTCCACGTTATATCGTAAAATCGCTTTAGAACAATTTTAAAATATTTTTTAATGAGATCTCTTTTTTTATTTAAAATTTGATTGCGATTTAGGACTCTTTTCATTTTAACAGGTAGAATCTGCCTTGTTCTGTGTATGCGTATTAGATTCCTTATGTTCTTATTTTCATATTCACTACCGAAATCCGCACATACGACATCGACGAAAATGTCTTTTTGTATAAAATAATTTACAAGAGCCCTCCAGCGTATTGCACGAGGAGAAGTAGGATATTCGAAACTATAATGAATTAAAAGGAATTTCATCGTTAAAACTCAATTGATCCGATAAGTATGCGATGTATATGTACTCCCTTACTCTTCCTATAGTTGGGGAAACCAATTCCTCCAGGACACACAACATGGACTTCATGCCCCTTTTGTGTCCACTCCTCGGCAATGGCAAACCATCGAAAGGTACACGCAGAAATATTAGAGGCATAACTGTACGATATTAAAAAGTATCGTACCATATAAAATACTAGTTTACGCCATTTCTTTACGATCACAAGTCGCAAGGCGTGATGCAACAGCAAGGAGAATATAGAAACAATAATCAGGGCCTACCACCGTCCAAATTGCGTAATGAATACCATAAAATAAGGCATAACATACAAAGATAAATATACTCACATTTATCTCTTTTCTAAAGTCATAGTTAGTGTCAAGAGAAATACCACCAATATTTCTCCATGTTTTCCCTAAAACTGCTATATTCATAAGGATAAAAATTAAGGTTCCTATTACTCCAAGCTGTATTAGCATTCCAAAGTAAAACACTTCATATCTACCCATGTCGAAAAGACCTACATCGATCCCAAGTCTCTCTGCCATACTCTTTGTAAGTGCATAACCATTACCTATCATCAATGTCCGTGCATTGTGCATTAAATCTTTGACTAAATTCCACGCATAAGAAACCCCACCATAATATGCCTCCTGTCCTGTCATTACAGGTTTATAAAACTCTTTTAAGTATCTGTGACTGAAAATTAAAAACAAGCATATCAATAGAATAATTAGTATTTCTCCTCTACTTAGTTTTTTCTTCATTTTGAAAGATATTGAAATAAGTATCAAAATATTTAATAACAAAGCGATTATTCCTCCTCGTGAACCTGAAAATAATATGGCCGCTATCAAACCCCCCATAATTATGGCTAGTTTTAACTTATTTGTATTGTTACTTAGAAACTTAGGAAGTAGTAAGCATGCACCAATTATCAAAATTGCAGCAAAATGGTTAGCATCTCCATATAAAGCACTTACCCTATAAAGACCAAATCGCATCATAGGCATAATTTCTTTTTCTGAATAGATCCGGTTAAAAGGAAAAACTGAATAAAGCTCACTGACGGTCATAATGTTTAATTGCAAAAGCAAAAATTGAGCTATTCCTAGTACTGCCATAGTAAAAACACATAGTAAAATAGTGTTGATGTATAATGTTATTTCTCTTCTGCCCCTAATTGTTGAAAGTGTCACAAAGTAAACAATCGCTGGGGAGACCATAAGTCTAAAACCTGCAATTCCATGAAGTAGGGAAGATGAATTAAAAATTTCCATAAATCCCCAAAGGAGATAAAGTAAGACCAAAATTGTTATACTATCTATTTTTATAGTTTTTAAAAATTTTCTCATCGACAATTCTCGCAAAAACCATATTACAAAGAGCATGAAGAGCATTAAATCCCTCCATATAAAAGGTAACATATATTTATTTGGAACAAAACCTTTTATGAGAAAATAAAAAGTGGATACTATAATTAGCATGACAATACCATATTGTAGCCTAAATAAGAGGATAATGAAGAAAGGAATACTCAAAAAAGGAAGTATTAAAAAAATATTCTGTGTAATACCCAATAAGATTGAACATATTATGAGTACACTTATAATCCCCAGTTGAAAAATTTGATAGGGAGATACTTTGCTAATATATCGCATAATTAAACTATTATTGGTAATAAAAGGGTTATCAATTCTACTGGACATTCATCAACTTTTGTATACTCTACTACAAAAGCTGCCTCTTTAGTGCCGTAATTACCCGAAACCCACCCTCTGGTTATTTCTAAAGACATATTCCAGGAATTTGCTGGGATAATTAACAAATTTGCCTCTTCAGGTATTCTCGTCTCTATGACTAGTGATTCATCAACATTAAAGTCTTTCTTAACTAATGGATTTCTGATGTTTTTTACCATTCCTAATAACTCTTTTGATTCCTTAGGGTGAGATAAAATTCCTATCTCCATCGGAGCAAAATGGAAATATAAATCGAATCTATGCATCCCTTTCCCTGTCAAAATATCTTTTACCAGCCAATAACCTTCTCTTTTATCAAATAGTATCTGGCGGCGATGGGTTAGAGGATTTTTCAGCCTCTCATATCCACTGTGTTCCCCATCGAAAAAGTCATACTCCTTTGCCACTTGCCATTTATTTACTCTAACAGTAGCATCAAACCCTATACTAAATAATTTATTCTCATCAAATCTACTTTGTTCCTGACTATCCCCCACAATTGTGTTGTGATATTTAGTACTTCTAAATATATTTCTTATTTTTTCATTGGCAGTATAAACATATGTTCCGGGATCGACGATAATGTCTTTCCCTTCTACACAGATCTCGAAGCTGAGCTTGTCGTTATGAGCATGGCCACCGAGACCACCGTGGCTATTGGGGCCACAGGAAATGATCATATAGTTTTTATTATTCCGCATTACATACCAGCCACTATTAGTGAAAGCCTTACTTTTGATATTAGCGAGTTCATTCCAACTTAACCTATCCCATATCTCTTTCTCACTGTAGAGAATTCTTATCTCGACTGTATCCTCATCCGACTGAAAAAGCTCCCTTACCTTGAATTTCGACTCTTTGAAAAAGACAGCACCTAATGCAAGCAGATAGCGCATGTCTAAGACCTCTCTTGGATAGAGCTTGATAAACTGCCCGTTGTCGTTATCTCCTATCTGGGGCATCCTGCCGTTGGGTTTAAGCAAGTATAGTACAGCATCGAACATCTTGTAAAGCCTATTCACGAACGTTTTACCGAAGATTTCCTCCGATACTTTCTTGTAGTTCTTCCCATTGAAACGCATATGATGAACGATCTCCCACCAGACGGGGTAGAAGAAGATTTCCAAGACCAAACGATGGTAGCATGTGGATGCCTCAAAATCAGTACCGTCGGGGTAAACCTGTTTGAACATCTCCTTCTTCAACTCCTCTATAGCGAACCTCCTCAACTTTTTGCTTTCTGGAAATATTTCTTCAGTTGAGGAGGCCAATATCAAAAGCCCAGCGATGTCTGAAAGGTAATGATTAGTAGTCAGCGTCGGACTCCATTCCAGGTTTCTGGGGATAAACCTCAGGTGATCATACAATGAGTTCAGGAATATCCTGTAAAATTCATCCTTCCATTCCTGACGATCGACCCAATCCTTTATACATCCGAACCAGAAGATCCAATTGGCAACCCTTATCGCTACATCCATCGTGCATTTCCAGTTAACACCGAACATCGGGGGATTTGCTGCGATCCAATCCAATATCTGGGAGACATATTCGAGAGCGTATTTCTCATCCCCCGTTATCTTATACGTTATCGCCAAAGCTGATAGGTGCTGGAACCGGGACAGCTCCCACGGAACTTTCACATCCGCTCCGAGTTTATGACCGTATCGTATATCCATGTAAAACGTATCGTTATCCCATCTATATCCCGACTTGAAGTCCAACTGCCAATCTATCGGCTCATAGGATGGATTTATAGATCTCAGAAACCTCCATACCTTTTGCGAATACGATAGATTAGCCTTATTTATGAACCTCGCAAGCCATTTTCCTTTATCATCGAACTGGAAGTCTACCTTTAAGGGCGGATACTTGTATCCCTCGAAGCCCTTGGCATCTAGACCGTAGTGAACCTTAACCTTACCTGAACCAAGAAGGTCGAAGGTATGCTTCAGCACTTCCTCAGCCCAAGAGATCGCTTTATCATAAGAACCCGGACATATCAGCGGAGAACTCAACCTCAGCTTATTCCAGTGCTTCCAATCCTTATCCGAATATGTGGGTTTCGCCTGAGCTTGAGCTTTGTGAAACAAATATAAGCTTAACTTCTCGGATTTTCTTTTGAGCTTCCAAGCTATTGTTATAGGATTCAACAGTTTCATCCCAATACTATTTCCATCCAGCCGGGGTCAGCTTTTCCGGCAAACACCGAACTGCTATCTGTCTTATGAGCTCTTTCTCCTCAGGCTGAATTTCCTTCAGAAGGAATAACGCTACTAAGTATACTGCTGCTCCGAGAAATACGGCTATAATCAGGTTTATCAAAGGAGAAGCGGTTATACTATTGCCTATAGGGTAGATTACTGCAACCATTATACTTGATGCACACACAGCCTTAGCCAAAGATTTGAGAGGGAATTCCCAAACGAAATATCTTCTTGAAACAATTATCATCGCTACTAGAAGAACAGCGTAACTGGTAACAGTTGTGACCGCCGCTGCCATGTAGCCATATCGTGGTACTAGGAGAAAGTTGAGGCCCAAGTTTAGCAAGCCAGAGGTGATAATACCAATCATGATAAGGTTGGTTCTTTTGTGAAACGCTAAACCTGCCTGGAATCTTTGTTGCAGTCCCAAGAAAAATCCCCCTAGAGCGACCAAAGGAACAATTCGAAAGCCTTGATAATACTCTGGGGCTGTGAGAACATCAATGACTGGTCGTGCTAAAACACTCAAGCCGACTACAGCAGGCAGACAGATTAACAAATAATATCGAGTAAGCCTGCTGATAAATTCTTGGCTTTTCTTCTCCCCTTCTTTCTCCCAAATGTTCATGCTAATAGGGCCTGAGGCTAACATAAAGAGAGAGGCCAGTAGGAGGATGCTTTTCTCAGAGATAGCATAGCTTGCTGAGTATATACCCACCTCATGGGCACCACGGAAAAATTCTAGAATATACCGATCAGAGAGGCTCAGTATCCATGCTGCTAGATTCCCTACTACTAAAGGAAAGCCGTATTTTGCCATCTCTTTGGCCAATTCAACAGAACTACCTTTCCCCCAGGAGATCTTCCCTACGGCAGACTTCCAAAGAAAGGGAATAGCTATAGCTAAACTCAAAACAGCGCCCCATAGCAACCCGTCAATGCCAAAACCAAATGTTACCACTAAAGCTATGCCAATGCCTAATCTCGCCACACTTCGCCAGATGGAGAAGGAACTATACCATCCTACCCGTCGCTTGGCTCGGAGGAAGTGTTGTAATGTCTGAAAAGTAGCATCTAAAACGAAAATCAGCGTACCAATGAGCATTAAATAACATAATTGGTTTCCAAGCTTAGCCCTGGCTGCGAAAATGACGCCTGGGAAGATAGAAGTTAAGGTAATTACAGAGATCAAAAGCCACTTTATCACTGTGCCATAAAGCTCCGGCAAACGTCCATCTCGTTCGCAAGCAGGGTAGAATCTGATGATGGACATGCTTAGCCATCCAACGATGGTAGTTAATACAGAAGCTGTGGCGATTACTAAAACATAATTTCCATAATCCGCCGGAGGAAAAAGCCTTGTAATAATGGGAATGGCGATCATCCCCACGAGCGATGGGGCAATCTGGGCAGGCAGGTATTTCAGCAAGTCTTTGACAAAATCTCGAATCATGTTCTTCCTAAAATCCTCTTTATCCCTCGACGGATTATAGCTGCATAGCACCTTAGACAAAACGGAGAGAGAAGCCATCTAATACATTGAAGAAAGTGTATGAACCCATATCTCTTAATTCTAACAATAAAGCTCTTCATATTTCCCGAAAGATACTCCCAAGCAATTTGCTCAAACCACCATCTTTCAGTAAGGACACCCCTCTCCAAAGGCTTGGATATCTCGGAGAGGAAATGACGTATTTCCTCTTGTTTTTCCACAATAGGTATATATGGAACAAAGTCTTCATTTATCATAATTGGAATAATATCATAGCCTTCTAAACCATCCTTACTTAACTCAATTGAGAGAATAAAGGACTGATTAGTTCTCTTGTTTCTTCGGCCTGAGCATTCTTCAGGATCAAATTCAAACTGGAAATTACCCAAAGAATACGCTATTAAACCATTTTTATAACGTTCTATTCCCTGAATCACATGGGGATGATGTCCCAAAATTATGGTGGCCCCGCTATCGATTAACTTATGAGCCAAAGCTACTTGTTTAGGAGAAGGATAGAAAGCTTTTTCGATTCCCCAGTGTAGCGAAACAACAATAAAATCACATTTATGTCTTAAAAACTCAATATCTCTGATGATTTGCGGTAGATGTATTCTGTTTATCCATATCCCCCCCTTCAGGGAGTCCCTTCCTGCGTAATACCCTAAAAAGCCAAGCCTTATCCCCCTTTTTTCAATTGCCACCCAAGACTGATCGAAAAAGTTTGTGCGCACACCGATGAAGAATAAATCGTGTTGATCCAATACTTTTAGCGTTTCATGGACTCCGTCAGGGCCCATATCCATAATATGATTGTTAGCGACGTTTAACACATCAAATCCTGCTTCCTTCAAATATAAGGCCTTGTCCGGTAAGGTATTCAATACCACTGCTTTTTCCGCTGGTCGCCCGCGGCTGGAGAGAGACGTTTCCAAGTTTCCAAAGAGCACATCCTTTTCGACAAAAGCTGCCTTGATTAAATCAAACGGTGGCTTGTTATGCTTCGTTTGAAGTGATATATCGCCAACAGCCATTAACGTTACTGATTGCATTATTGGCTTTTGTGTATGAAAGACGCTGTTCATGGCTTTGTCAGGCTTTGCTCTATCAAATCATGTGATACCTTAGACACTATCCACTTGAACTTGCCCGAAGTTGTCCGCTCAATCTCTTCAACAATTTCCCACTTAACTTGCACTGACTTGCCAAGGATAGCTTGCAAGTCCTGGCATAGTTGCCTCAGCTCTACCTGCAAAGCTTGAGAATCTTTGCCTTCCCATGGCACAGCTCTTACAACAACCAGATCCATATCCTTTTGTACAACTTGCGTATCCTTTATAGTTTTAAGATCTTTGAAGGGATGAGTGATAATTGCTGGAGCAATCAGCGCACCTTCTGGGGTGACGATGAAGTCTTCAAGTCTTCCTTCTACTTTGGCAAATACAGGATAATAGTTCCGTCCGCACTTTTCGCACTTTGAGGAGATAGGTGTTGAAGCAATATCGGTGGTCCGATACCGGATGAATGGATTGGCATAATTAAGGAACCCTGTCCCGATTATCTCATGCGTATCAGGGTCGATCTCAGTGATACCATATTGAGGGATGCAATGATATTGATGGCTATGCTCGCACTCGGCTGCCAAAACTACCTTCTCTGCCATACCATAGTGACTGAACACTCGGCAATTGAATACTTCTTGAACCAGGTTTCTCTCCCAGTCGTATACGGCCTCCGATGCGAAGAGGACCGCTCTAAGTTTGAAGGGCACGGTAAGCTTATATCTTTTTATTGCGTAAGCAAAGGAGGCAATGGCTCCAGGGTAACCGTGCAGGAATTTCGCTCCCGTATTTTGTATTTTCTTTAGGTAATGGATTGTTCTTTCCTTACTATCTATTAAAGGCGACAACCGTAGCACCTTCGAAGCCGGATCGTAGTAGATGGGCTTATCACGATTAACCGGCCCCCGAAGCTCAACGCGCAAATCCCCTGGCTTATAACCAACCCTTGACCATTGGTGGCAGATAAAAGCCCATTCTTTTGGGCTCGTAAATGGATCTTCAAAGAACTGAAGTGGTTTCCCTGTGGTGCCACTGGTATGGCTCGTGGGAAGTTTGCCAGGATCAAAGTTACGTGCTAGCATTTCTTTAGCGCGTGCTTTGAAGGTGTCTTTAGTCAGATACGGCAACTTCCTTAAGTCACTGAAATCCTGGATATCTTTTGGTTTCAAACCCCGCTCCTCAAACACTCTCCGATAGTAGGGAACATTCTCATAGGCATGATTCAGAAGCTTGCTTAATTGTTGCATCTGGTATTCTTCTAACTTTTCTTTGCTCCACCATTGGGATTCTTGAAGGAAATTATAAGTCTCCCAGAAGACCCGCCCATATCGTATGCGAGGTGGAAGCGTTCCATAAACGTATTTGATCCCCTGTTTTACCGGGTAGGGTAACCGTTTAACCGTCTCCCGCAGAGTCATTGCTGAACCCCTGGTTCACAAGGATACTTATTTCAGTAGCCCTAACCAGTTCATCCAGTGAAATTGGCCAAGCGCCCGCATCGCGCAGGGCTCGACCAAATTCCTTAAGCTCTTGCAGATGCCCCTTGTCCTGAGGGCCTTTCCAACCCTTAGCCTTGCTACCATAAACCCGCAATTCCTTGAAATCGTCAATGACGAAGGTCTTGCCATCACAATATACCTCTATATACTCCTTCGGCAACTCAGCAGGACCCAATGCAGTGTAGATAAGCGTGCAAACCGAACCATCAGTATATTTTAAGGTGGCGACGAAGTTATCTTTAGAGGAGATATGCTCTGTCTTCGGCGAAATGGCGCTCACATCGATGCTCTCAACCTCTGATTCAGTGAAGTAGTTGAAGAGGTCAAACATATGACAGGCCTCCCCAATGATTCTTCCTCCACCTTCCTCTGTATGCACCCAGTGGTCAAGCGGTATATAACCGGCGTTGACGCGGTAAATCACAATTATTGGATTTTGCCTGTCTTTTATTAACTCTTTCACCCTCATAGCAGCCGGTGAAAAGCGGCGGTTGAAACCGACCATGAAGGGGACTCTTGTCTCCTTCAAGACTTCTACCAACTCGTTCAGCTCCCTCTTATTTAGTGCCATTGGTTTCTCCGAGAAAACAGCCTTCCCGGCTTTAGCTGCCTCCATTGCTATTTTAGCATGCAGATTATGCCGGGTGCAGATCATTACCATGTCTACATCTTCATCGGCTAAGACATCATGATAATCTGTAGAACAATAAGCGGCTCCAAATTGCCTGGCTGTTTCCTTGGCATTGCTTCCTGTAGCACTAACTATCGCGTGGATCTCATATAAATTAGAGAGCTTCTGCAAGTTAGGAAGATGAATGGTTTTGGCAAAATTTCCGGCCCCTATTACGGCCACCTTTATCCGTCCGGATTGGGCTCTTGCCGCAGAAACAAACTCAATCTTTGTCTTCAGCTTCTGAGATGTATCGACTTCACCAAGATGATAATCCAAAAGCACTGCTAGAGGTCGGGGCTCACTTTCCTGGAGGGCCTGATAAGCCTTTAGCGCCTGCTCGACAGGATAGATTCCTCCTATTAAGCGGCTAAAGGTCACCCTTCCTTCGGCCAGAAGCCGGAGATATTCTTCCATATTCCGTTTTTCAGTCCAGCGCACATAGGCGTATGGATAGTCAACCCCTTTTCCTTCATAAGCTTCGTCGTAACGGCCAGGTCCATAGGATGTAGAAATAAGGACGTCTAACTCCTTTTCATACAGGGGTGACCGCTTCAAGCCAAGCCCAACATCACCCACTATTACCACCCTGCCCTTCTTGCGGGTGACCTCGGTGGCTAACTGAACAATAGTATTATCTCCTGGAGCAGCGGCGGTGATAATGGCGGCGTCTACGCCGTGGCCTTCAGTAAGGTGGAGGACTTCTTTTTGAAGGTCAACCTCCGAACTCACAAACCCCCAATCAAGCCCCAACTCTTGGGCCAGTGCCACTCGGTCCTTCTTTAGATCACATCCGATTACTCGACATCCAGAAATCTTTAGAAGCTGAACTGTAAGTTGTCCCAAAAGCCCTAAACCGATAACGGCTACAATTTCTCCGAACTTCGGATCAGCTCGCCGTACCCCCTGCATAGCGATGGCACCAAGGGCCACTGAAGAAGCGTCCCGAAGACTCACATCTTCCGGAACCTTAACCACCAAATTTTTTGGAACCAGAACAATCTCTGCGTGATTAGCCTTTCCCGCTCCAGCACAGGCCACTCGATCACCCGGCTTAATTCCTTCCACTCCTTCGCCTACTTGGATAACGACCCCAGAGCAGGAGTACCCCAGGGGATGGGCAGTCCCCACTTTGCCTCTTACCAAGGCCAGGGTTTTCTTAATACCTTTTTCGGCGAGAAAACGGGCAAGTTTTTTCACCTGTTCAGGATGTTCGATAGCCTTGCGGACCAAGGATTCACCGGATCGTTTCAGGCCCTCAACTTCTGTGCCGGTGCTGATGAGGGAGTAAGCAACCTCAACCAAAACGTTACCCTCGCCCACAAGGGGGGCAGGAACATCTTCTACCGTTATCTTTCCTCTTCTAACCAAAACTTGCTTCATGCCTTTTCTCCGTTGCCCAGTATCCTGACATGGAAACCCGCTTTCCTCCAGGCCTCGGCGTTCAAAACCCGGCGCGTATCGAGCACTTGCTTGGTCCGCATGAGCTTGCCCAAGTCTTCAGGATCCAGATAGCGATACTGATCGTGGTCGGTCATTATTACCGCACAATCGGCATTATGAAGCGCCTCTTCAAGGCCGACTAATTCGTGTTCAAACTCCTCTACATATGGATCATGAGCGGTTACGGTGTACTCATGCTCTTTAAGAAGTTGGATAAGAACCTTTGCCGGGCTTTCCCGCGTGTCGTCCACATTGCCTTTGTAGCTCACGCCGAGGATCGCAATCTTTGGGGACGGTATACCCCTCGTCAATTGGATGACGAGGTCAAATACACGGTAAGGTTGTTTATCGTTTATTTGTCTGCTTAGCTTGATGAGTCGAGCGATCTGCGGAACTTTTTCTGCAATGAACCAGGGATCTATGGGGATACAATGGCCTCCCACTCCTGGACCTGGCTTGTGGATATTGACTCTCGGGTGCCTGTTCGCCAACTCGATCGCCTTCCAAACGTCTATTCCAAGTTCCTCGCAGATAAGGGCGAATTCATTGGCGAGAGCAATGTTCACATCTCGGTAGGTGTTTTCCATAAGCTTCACCATCTCAGCCGTTGTGGCATCGGTCAAAAAGATCTCCCCTTCGACAAAAGCACTGTATAGCTCCTTAGCCTTCTCCGCGGATTCCCGATTGATCCCGCCGATTACCCGATCGTTCCCAATGAGCTCCTTTAGGATCTTTCCCGGAAGTACCCTTTCCGGACAGTAGGCCACAAAAAGCTCTTTACCCACCTCAAGCCCTGATTGGGCCAAGATGGGAGCGAGGAATTCCTTGGTCGTGCCGGGAGGGCAGGTGGATTCTAAGATAACGAGATTCCCGGCCTCTAAGACAGGCAAGATGCTCTCGGCAGCCGATTTCACGAAGCTTAGATCCGCCTTTTTATCGGGAGTCACAGGTGTGGGGACGGCGATAATAAAAACATCGGCTGGCTCTGGCTGAGACCGGACCAGGAGGCTTCCAGATTTTACAGCTGCCTCAACCAACGTTTTGAGCCCCGGTTCTCTTATATGTGGTTCTCCTTGTCGGATTTTAGCAAGAACTTTTTCGTTTACATCGACTCCGACAACCTTAAAGCCATGTGTAGCCAAGATGCTGGCGGTGGGGAGTCCAATATAGCCCAAACCCAGAACGCAAACTTTATTCATCGCCCAGCCTCTTGATTTCAAAGACTACCGTCCCTCTGGTGTATTCGCAAGGATCAGGGCGTTGAATATATGCCGTTTCTTGATTTCCCAAGCCAATATCCACTAAACCATATCTCTCTTCATTTGGAAACTTTTGAACAATCTCATAAACTTTCACAACAAGTTCTATCCCTTCCCTCCAAACATCCAAATCCCTATGCGTCTTTAGGTTACCCATTTTTTACG
>Ga0164310_10000887_pt1 | contig 16533 bp, 22 predicted proteins | sample GuaBasSedimGuay1_FD_121795 | JGI IMG/M metagenome (GOLD analysis project Ga0164310, IMG submission 121795) | Subseafloor sediment microbial communities from Guaymas Basin, Gulf of California, Mexico - Guay1, Core 4569-9, 0-3 cm | ecosystem: Environmental > Aquatic > Marine > Hydrothermal vents... | reverse complement strand
GGGTGGATGCCAGATGCTGGACAGTTGGTGGTTATGGGGCGTATGGCTGAAGGGTTACGCAAGTATTTTGCAAAGGGATGGGTAGAGTGTGGTGTTATTCATAGGGACGAAGCCGGTATTGACAGGTTAGCGTTGTCGTATGCTTACGAGGTTGTAAGGGCTGCTGATGTGGCGTCTGATGATGAGGATGATGGATGGAGGTTGAATCCATGGGGGTTGGCTGGCACCATTATGAACGAGTCACATTTTGATCGTTGTGCTTTGGGTTTGAATCCTCGCAAGGTGGCGTATGAACATAAACTTTTGAAGCGTCGAAAATTGACGGTATCTCATACGGAGAAAGAGGTGTTGTCGGTTGTCAAGAGTGATTTGATGCAGAAGGCTTTTCGTAGGACGGGTTTTGATCTTGGGACAGCGCAGTTGTTATCACGGTTTTACGAGCATCCTCACGACTATGAGACCATGGTGACAGCAAGGGGGAGTACAGAGGCTGCCGCGTGGTTTATGAGGCGTTATGGGGTTATCAACAAGACAAAAAGACCATGGCTTTATTGGCGTGGATGTGCTACAGAGTGGTACGACCAAAAGGTCACGAGATGGGCTCGGAAAATCGGAGCTACAAAAGTTGACATTTGAAGAGCGAACTTGAGTTCGCAAGCTGACAAGTGGAGTGTGAGATGATCTTGGATGACGTGCTGGACTGTGATGCTGGATTGTCTGATGGTGCTATGTGGAGGGCTGTAGAGGGGGCTCTTAGTAATGATGGATTGTGTGGTATCACGGCAAAGCTAGAGATCGGTCAACATGATCTGTATCTCAAGACGTCCTGGTATCATTGTAGGATTGTGCGTGTTGATATAACGCTATCTCGGAACAACGAAAATTATCATGCGACGGTGAAAGAAGCCACACTAGATGCTACAAGGTTTGATTTAGCAAGATCTGCGCTTGAGAGTATTTGCAAACAGGCTTCTGACATGCTTCAATCCGGCGTTGTTGGAATAGATTATGTGATCAATGACTGGGTAGGAAGAGAGATGTATCCGTCAGGCTATTGTCCTCAGCTTCCAGGCATGGATGCTAATGGCGTGGAGGCAGGTGCTACGTTCCAGAAGGGGCCTACGGATGCTGTGGCAAAATATATTCGTAGAAACCTTGAACGGTGGGTGAAAATCATGGAGTCGGTGTGATTTATGTTTAGCATTTTTGAATCTTTAACTTGGGCTGATGCCATACTGGTAGGGGTGGGTATTGTTATAGGTGTGGGGTTGGTTATATCTTTCCATCTTAAAGCGTTAAGGGGATACAAATTGCTTTGGGAGAATGAGCGTAACGGTAATTACGTTATGATGCGTAGGCTGACAACGTTAGAGCAGGAACGTGTAGGGTTGAACGAAGTTGAAGATGAAATAAAGAAAGAGGAGGAGTAGAATGGGAAAGCGTGTGATAAGGTTTGACAGAAATAAAAAAGCTGGTCCGATGACGCCGTTTGCTAGGGTACAGCCTCCTGATGACGCGGAGGAGCAGGGTATCGTGGCGATGTTTGAGAATAATCGCTATGGTGTTATTTTGAAGGTTACGCAATCTATGGGTTGGCAGATGTTGGGGCCTGATAATAAACCTATGCCCATGGAGATCATGCATGTGATCATTGTAAGTTCTGACAAAAAGCATGGTCCACCTTGGAAGGATGTCCAGAGGATCAAGTCTGAAATTCTTGGTGATAACGTGGAGGCTTTGGAGTTGTATCCGTCTGAGGCGAGACGTATTGAAAATATTCCTGATCATCAAACTCACTTGTGGGTATTGCCTCCTGGCGAGTTCCTTCCTGTAGGGTTGATTCCCAAGGATATGCAGGAGCGTATAGATGGGGGTATTGTCGTCGTTGATGATGAGCTTGAGGTTTTTGTTGTCGAGGATGGTGATTTCTATCAGGTGTTTGCGAATGAGCAAGATGCGCGTAATGGTTATGGTGATAAGGATATGCCCGGTGGTGCCTTTACGAAGATAGAGGATGCCAATGAAGAGGGGGAGGGTGTTGTCTGGTCTGAGTCTGCGAAGATGATGATGGCTAACATCTTTGCCAAGGCTGATGCTCTTTCAGGTGATAATTCTGACGCTGTTACGGTAGACACCAACGGTCCCAAGACGGAGCAAGATGAGATAGAAGAGAACATAGGGGTATCAGACGAGTCACCAAATAGCGATGAGGAGGGTGTTATGATGCCTGAATTTATGGCTATGGGTGTGGAGCAAATGCAGAAGGAAAGGGTATCTCGTTTGGCTAGTAGTGTAAAGGTGTTAAGGGAGCACATGACCAAGGTAGAGGAGAAGAAGGTGGAAGAGGAAGTGGTTGACGAGGATGAGGAGCAAGAGGCTCGTGATGATTTGCGCAAGATGCGCGAAGAGATGGTGAAGGATAAGAAATGAAGCCAGCATTTTCTTATTATGGTGGTAAGCAGCGGATGGCACCTAAGATTGTTCCGTTGATACCGCGTCACACTGTTTACGTGGAGCCGTTTGCTGGGGGGGCTGCTGTGTTTTTTGCGAAGCCGTGGCCAAGGGTTGGTAACAGTGATCATTACCGAGAAGTATTAAATGATACGAATGGGCATATAGTTAATTTTTACAAGCAGTTGCGGGACAATGGTGAGGAGTTGGCCCGGTTGTGCGAGTTGACACCTTACAGCCGCGAGGATCACAAGATCGCAAAAGACCTTGACAATGGGGATGACTTGGAAAGGGCTAGGAAATGGTTTATCAATATCCAACAGAGTTTCGCGAATGGAGTGGGTGGGGGCTGGGTGACTAGTAATCGAGGGCGCAACCAAGCGGCCACATGGGCAAATCAAACAAGGCGATTACACGAAGCTGCAACACGATTGCACTCTGTATATATAGAGCATTTAGATGCCTTGAATGTGATCAAGAAGTGGGATAGTCCGCACACGTTGTTTTATTGTGATCCTCCTTATGTGGACACCTGTCAAGGTCATTATGAGGGGTATAGTCGAGATGATTTCAATAATCTCATTGAAACATTGGACAGTATAGAGGGTTCATTTTTATTGAGTCATTACGCGGGGGATCATAATACACCTGAAGATTGGGAGCGTTTCGATTTCAATACAAGGATGAGTGTAAGGAGTAACACGAGTGGCACGGATGATACGAAGATAGAGCATAGTCGAGTAGAGGTGGTGTATAGGGGGATTTCGAAGAAGCCAGTAAGGAAAGAGATCCAGGAGTTGTATGACAGTGGGAAGTTTGATTGTTTTGCGAGTGGTGAGCAGCGGGAGTTATTTTAATGGAATTCATTGGTGACAGTTGTCCTGTTTGTGGTGAGTCGGCTGGACCTGTAATAGAAGAATTCATAGATCCGTGTTATCTGGAAGGATCTGGCACCATGATCTATTGTGCCAAATGTACGCTCAAGGGGAAGGCTGTCAAGAAAGATGAGATCGTGACGGTCGAGTGGTACGATGAAGATTGATAACAGTTGATGGAACAGAAGAAGAGCACCAATACAGACAGTATGAAGATAGATCTTTGGTTGAAAGAGGATGTCTATTTTTCTATCAGGGGTTCTGTTGAGACGATTCCTCGATATACAAAGTGTTACAAACCTCCTTATACACCTAAGATAAGGAGGTATTTGTCTAACATGGAATTTTTGGAGCCTGATAAGGTTGCCAAGGGGGATAGGGCTGTTTGTATTTACTTATTAGGCATGAATCGTTATCTATGGAGAAGTAATGTCTTGACAGAGAAGGAACATGAGCGTGCTACATCGCAAGATAAAAATAGACTCGTCAACGCATTTCGCAAGAAGTCCAGGGGGGCTGTGGCTAAAGGGTGAGTTCGACGGCACCTACATAAAACTGTTTTGGAAACCTCGTTTTGAGGCTGACGGTGATACTATCACGAAGATCGATTACAACGGGGATGAAATTTGGTCAAAACATGTGTCAGAGATAGAGTGGGGGGATGAATGGTTAGAGTATGTGTCTATTGAGATAGGGGATGACGTAGTAGAGATCTGTGGGGTAGGGAATTATGATCTATTCTGCAAGGGGCTCATGAGGCACACTGTTGAGCTTGTGTGCTTGGGGTATGGGGATGGACCGGCTGATACGCGGGAGATGTTGTCAGACGTTAACAGCATAGTAGAGGGGGAGCGGTATCTTGTGGTTGGCGATCATGGGTATATAGAGGGGCTACAGGGGGGGATAATGAGAGCTGACGATGATAGGGTGGTTATCGAGGGTGCGGGTGTAGAGTACAATTTTGACATATCTGATACTGAGCTGTTCGTCTCGTTCGTCGTAGCTACGATTCCTGTAGCGTAAAAAAAAATAAAAAAAGATGCTTTTCTGGGTTGATTTTAAAATCACAGTGTTTATATTCCCTAGCAGACAGGGACAGCGAGCGAGATGCTCGCGAGAAGAAAGGTTAGTCATGATAGAGAGAACTAGGGAATTCGAGGACGAGGGGGAGATGTCCTCCGAGGACATAGACAAAGTCCTCGACGAGGGCATGTGCAAGATTATGGATGAGGTTGATAGGGAAGAGGAGATATAGAGATGTGTAAAGTTATGAAACATATCGAGGCAGAAGAGCTTGGTTTTTCGGAGACGCCGGTATGGGAGGGGGACGAAGAGAATTACGCCTCTTTCCGGGAGGCGTTGGGTGTTTACGGTGGGGATATCGTGATCCACCGTAACGGACGGTGGGGCGTGGCGGTCTTTGCCGCGCCCAATGGAGAGAAGGGTACGTTGTATACGGCCCAGATTTTTTGGGATAACGATGGGGGATACATGTGGACGGTAGACGCTCAACCTCTTTTGGAGGGGTGGAGTTAATCGGTCAACAATAGTCGGGAAAATCCCGACAGAGGAGGAAAAGATGAACAACGAGAACAACGAGAACAAGGGCAATGACAGCATCGTAATGACTCCCTGGATGGGGAGTGGCTTCGAGGTATCCGAGGGCGCGCAGACGGCGCAATCGGTGATGGCTGAGGCTGGACTGGACTGGACGGTCGCGGAGCGGGAGCTGTACTTTTCCCCGGATGGGGACGTCATGAGGCAGACGATGGTAGAGCGCCACAAGGCGATTGTGCGCGAGGACAACGGCGTCTTGTTGGGTGTCGTAGGCCACAAATGGATGCCTCTCCAGAACCATGAGGCGTTCGATTTTGTGGATCAGCTCATAGAGATGGGCGCGTTGCACTATCACAGCGCGGGGAGCTTCAAGGAGGGGAAGATCATCTGGATCCAAGCCGAATTTGCCGAGTCCGAGATCGTGCCTGGAGATGTACATAAGAAGTATCTTCTCCTCGTCAGCGCATTCGATGGCACGATTGCTGTTCGGATCGGAGAGACGGACATCCGAGTGGTCTGCCAGAACACCCTTATGGCGGCGTTGATGGATTTCCGGGATCGGGATAGCGTGCTGCCCGAGGTGAGGATCAAGCACACGCAGAGCATGAAGGAGAAGATCGAGGCGGCGAAGACGGCTATCGCAATCGCCCAAAACAGGGCACAGGAGGGGGATAACTTCATGCGTGCTCTCGCGCGTATGCCCATGACCAGCGACATGTGGAGTGAATTCGGCCATGTCCTGATACCGGACCCCGAGGGGCGCAGAAACACGCGAGCCAAGAACAACAGGGACAAGCTGATTTCCCTGGGTCTGACTGGCGTAGGACAGGATATTCCTGGGGTTGCGGGGACAGGCTACGCGGCGTTCAATGCGGCTACCGAGTACGTCAACTTCCATCGCAGCAGCCGGGGCAAGGATATCGCCACGAAACAGGCCAACAGATTCAGGAGCGTGCTGTTTGGCCAGAGCAACAAGTTCATCGGAGAGGCTGTCAATATCCTGAACGGATTCCTGGTTGACAACAGTATCCAGGTTGACTCGGTAGTCTAATCCATTCCCTTCCTTTGCGAACTCAAGTTCGCACAATACCCTAAAAAAACACAAGTAGGTTTGACAAACATATGCATCATGTTGTATATGTCTATTGTAGTGGCATAGTATGGTGCAATGCTTGTTTTTTGCTGGAGTGTTGAATGTCTAATGCGGGTATAGCTGACACGGTATCAGAGCTGTCTATTGCTGAGATTTTGAAAGATCTGCGCAGCATCAAAATGTCTGAGAAGACACGAAAATTCGTTAATGATTCGAGGTTGTATTTCGAGCGTTGTGGCGCTTTGAATATAGCTGTACAGCGGGACCTGCGAAAGATATGTAAACGGTACGGCAAGCAGCTTACTGAGCTACATGCAGCGCGTGAGCGTGCTAGAATGAGCAACGGGTTACGCAGGGCAGGGATTAAGCGTGCAGAGGCACAGAGGCGCGTTGTGGCGCGTAAGAATGCTGAACGGGTAGTAGTTAGTGATGTAGGTTTTTAGGAGGATTGTTATGGGTAGTTCAAGGGTAGGACCTGAGATAGTCTCTGCTGTTAAAGAGATTGTCATGTTGGTCCGTCATTTTGTTAATCATCCTGATGATGTGGATGTCAATGTAAGGCCAGGTCCGTACAGGATTACAGTCGAGCTTTACACGTCTCCTCTGGATGTTGGTCAGGTGGTCGGGCGTAATGGCTATTTGACAGCATCGTTGCGGTCTTTTTTGTCGGCGGTAGCTGGCAAAAACAGGATCAAGATTGATCTTGACTATGTGACGGAACAAGATAACGCGAGGGGGAGAAATCCCGTTGAGGCTACTGCGTAGGCGTTAAAGAGCTTGATCTTTAGCTGTTTTTGTGGTAGTCTTCTCTTCTGTAATGATAGCCTAGTTGATCTGGGTTAGGGAGTTTTATGTCTGATACTTTAGTAAAGAGAGACGTTCCTGACGACTTATTAACAGAATATTATAGTGTTGATCTTTCATCATTGTTGATGGCTGGCATGGAAGAGATGCTTGATTTTGTGAGTGTTCTTTGCGGTTGCGAGAATCCTGTTGTTCGTATGGATGGAGGCGAAGTGGTCATAGGCGAGCAAGATCCAAGTGTTGGATGGAGGGAGCGGTTGGTCCAGTTGACAGACGGTATTCTGTTTGCTTTCGAGTCAGGGGTATCGGATGACCGGGATCAAATTGCGAGGTTGGTTTTGGAGGCGGATGGATGGTCGTTTACACCTGTTGCGTTAAGGACGCCTACCTGGATGGAGGATGTTCAGGAGTTGTCGCGTTCTGATGTGGCTGCTGAGTTTGAGGTTTTTAAATGGATCGAAACATCTATATAGGCGACAAGGTAAGGACAAACCAAGGGGATGGTTTTGTAGAGGATGCTCGTACTTGGCGTGATGTCATTGTCGAGATGAATGACTATGAGGCTGCTGAATTTTCGAATAGGTGCAAGGTTGAGGTAGGTTTGAATTTCAAGGAGGACTGGGTTGAAGTAGCTGTTAGAGTAAAGGGCAGGGTTAGGCGTTTTTTGTCGAAGGATATACAGATACTCCAAGGGAGGGATCTTGATGTCGAGGACTAACTGGGCATTGTTGCAGAAGTCGTTGAAGTTGAAAGAGCGTAGGTTTGCTGATGAAAAAGCTGTAAAGGTGAAAAAGAAGATCGAGAAGCGCATCGCGAATGCGAAAGCCAGGGCTGAGATGCCTAAATTGCCTAATTTTAACGAAGGTGGTGGACAAACCATAAGAAAGCGGTTAAACTCTACAGATGTGCAGAATTGGTTCCGTGAGGGGATTGTTTTGCATGTGGACAGCAATACAACCATTCCTCCTAATAATTTATGGTGGGGAGGTAGGGAGAGAAAAAATGCTGTCATGTTGTTGGAGGCATATGATGGCGAATTGGTGCGCAAGGCAGTTTTGTGGTTGTGTGAGTATTGGTCAGAAATGGTCAAGAGTAGTGGTGGTAGATTGAGCGGGCTTCCAACAGTGGGGTTGCTCTGGGTGATAAGGGATAGGGTTTTTCCGCTTGCGGAGAAAGGTGAGGCGTTCAAGCCATATAGTCCTGCAAAGAGTGTGCTTTCGCGGGATGTAGACGAGTATTACGAAGATGCTATGTCTGATGGAGATGGATGGTGATATTATGGGCAAACTGGTACAATTAAAGAGGTCGCTTACGAGTAATGATCTTGTGCGTATGAGGATTCCTCGTAGGTACTGGAAAGTTACCTTCGATGCCATTTCTGATAAATTGGCAGAAGGGGCAACTAGAACACCTAAGCAAGCTGTGCGTGAGTATCTCGAAAATATGGATGCCTATTTCGAGGAAGGAGTGGGCGTTTTGTTTTGGGGTACTAACGGCACGGGTAAGACCAGTTTATCTGTTGTGATTGCGAAGGAGTACCGTCGCAGGATGCGTACAGTTTTGTTCATGGATGCCGCCGATCTCAAGCGTCTTGTGATTGAGAAAGAACACTTTGATGAGGATGAAACCTTTTGGCAAAGGGCTAATTCAGTTGACGTGTTAGTGCTTGATGATCTGGGCAAGGGTGCCCAGGACAGGACTGGCTTTGGTGCCAGGCTGATTGATGAGTTGATACGTACGCGCAATTCTAATCAGCGTGTGACTATTATTACGACAAACATGCGTCCTAAGCAGGAGGCTAAAGGTGAGAAGCTGGGGGATGTTTTAAAACCCTCTACAATGGCGTCTCTGAAAGAACACGTTAAGGCTGTGCATATTGCGGGAGCTGATTTCCGTATAGATACTGCGAGACGGTTGAACAGACACGGCTGAAGAAACGAACTCAAGTTCGCAGGAGGATGGTGCAAGATATGGACGATGGTAGGATTCCCCCCTATGATGAGAGTGCTGAACAAACGGTTCTTGGAAGCATTCTTCTCGATAATAAAGTGTTGGATGATGTGTCTCATATTTTGGATAAGGAGGACTTTTATCTAGAGACTAATCGAAGACTTTTTGATGCGATGTGTGCGTTGAGAGCTGCGCATACTCCTGTTGATGCTGTTACTCTCGGTGGTTATTTACGCGACAAAGGACAGTTGGAAAAGGTTGGTGGTGTGATGATGTTATCTGGTTTGACAGATAACGTTGCTGTGCCGTCAAATGCTTCATTCTATGCTGAGATAGTCCGCAAGAAAGGGGCAGTGAGAAATCTTATTTATTGCGCCCAGGGTGTTTTGTCGTCGGCTTATAACGAAGGGGGATTGCTAGATTCTAAAGAGGTTCTGGAGCCTTTGTTAGATGCCGCTCAAGGGCTTACGAAGATGAGTATGCCAGACTCCATAGGGGCGTATGGTGAGTCTGTGCTGGAGTTGTACCGAAAGGTTGCAGGGGGGTATAGGGGTATCCCTTTGATGTGGCCAACATTGAACAATATGACGAGCGGTTTATGGCCACGTACTTTGACGATGTTTGTGGCCAGACCTAGTGTGGGTAAATCCTTTATCGCTATTATTTCTGGGATGTACGCTTGGTTGCAAGGGTACAAGGTGTTGATAGTATCTCCCGAGATGAGCAAAGAGGAAATGGCAGAGCGATTTTTCGCTTTACATGCACAGGTTTCGTATAAAAACTTGGTAGCTGGCGCATTGTCGGACATGCAGATTCCCAAGTTTGAAAAAATCATTGAGGACGGTAAAGGTATTGAGAATTTGTGGATCATGGACTCCGAGGATGATCTTTCATTATCAGGTGTAGAGGGGGCGATAAGAGCCGCCCAGCCTGATTTGGTAGCTGTTGACTCTATTTATAGCTTAAGAGTTACGGGGGATAGACGAGAGCGTGCTGTTGGTGCGTTAGAGTGGATGAATGATGCTGCTAAACGTCTAAATTTCGTCTGCATAGGATTTGCGCAACAGAACAGAAGGGCTGAGGAGAGCGAGAAAAAGGGTGGTGGTGCAAGGTTGGGCACGATTGCTCTTGCTGATGAGATCGGTCAAGATGCTCATAATGTTTTCGCGTTAGAGCAATCCAAAGACGATAAAGCCGATTTCGTAATGAAGATAAAGCCTTTAAAGATACGTCGTGGACAGGTATCTAAGCCGAGCGTAAGGCTGAACTGGGACTTTGATAAGATGATTTATGACGAGATACCGGATGACAACGAGGACGATTACGAAGATGACAAGATACCATTTTAGAGAGGGTTATCAGGTAGTTAGTTGGCAGAGTTAATATGGGAAGGCAAGACGGAAGAGGTGTGCAATGATGTTGTGTCAATGGATGTGTTGGATAGGCATGTTGGCACGGGTGGTCGTGATGGTTGGTTCAACAAGTTGATCAAGGGTGATAACAGGCTAGTGTTGTCTACGTTGTTGAATGGAGATATGCGCAAGGGGATAGAGGATGTTGGTGGTTTGAAGTTGATATATATAGATCCTCCTTTTAACACGGGGAGGGGTTTTGGTGTCAAGGTGCCATTAGGGGGTGATAGTTTCGAGGTGGGTGGATACGGTGACAGTTGGGGTGGTATTGATTCATTCATAGCCATGATTTACGAGCGTCTAATCCTAATGCGAGATCTCCTTGCCGAAGACGGAAGCATTTATGTGCATTGTGATTGGCGGGTGAATAGTTATTTAAAAAATATTTTAGATGAAATATTTGGTCCAGATCATTTTCGCAATGAGCTTATATGGAGTTACAGTGGATGGCGACGAGCCGATAATAATCAATTTAGTCGAAAGCATGACACTATCTATTTCTACTCTGCAAATTCAACAAAATGGAATTACAAAGGTGCTTACGAATCTTGGGTGCCTGGTTACACAATACAAGAGCTTAGATCGCTTGACAAGGGTCTGGATGAAACTGGAGATTTTGTCATCATTGATGGTCAGAATATTTATTTAACAGATTTTATGGAAGGTTACATCAAGAATAGAAAACAAAGCATTAAGCGGGATGCAAATGGTCAGTTTGTTTGGGCAGATGGAAGAAATACAGTTAAGAGATATTTAAAAGATGTTTTAGTCGAAGGTAAGGCTGTTGATGATGTCTGGGATATTAGGGCTTTAACCACTAGTTCAAATGATCGACTTGGGTACGATACCCAAAAACCAGAAGAATTAATTTATCGCTTCATTGAAGCTTCGTCAAATAAAGGGGATCTGGTGGCGGACTTTTTCTGCGGGTCAGGGACTATGGCGGCGGTGGCGGAGAAGCTTGGGCGCAAGTGGATTTGTACTGATCTTGGTAAGTTTTCCATTCACACTACCCGCAAGCGCATGATCGGGGTACAGCGTCAGCTTAAAAAGGACGGAAAGTGTTGTTTAGGTTTTGAGGTATTGGAGGTGGGTGATGTTTAGTAGTCGAGGCAGATATGGTGAGATGGTTCTTGAGTTTAAGTCTGTAGAAGGCGGACATGTTGTGAGGTTAGTTGATTACAGGTCATTATATGGGGATAGGTTAATTAGTGGCAAGGTGAGAAAGGGTAGTTCTCGTGTTGAGGTAGAGAATGGAAATATAGTCAGAAAAAGGATAGGCAGGGATGATGTAGAGTCTGTTGAGGTTTTGACGAAAACATGGAGTGATTGGGTTGATTATTGGTCTGTAGATTTTGATTATGACGGGGTTTTTACTAGTAACTGGGAAAGTTTCAGGGATAGGCGTCACAAGGATATAGAGACAGAGAGCATAGCGGGTGTGTTAGGTGCTCATATTGCTGTGATGACGGTGGATATTTTAGGGTGTACGGTTGTTAAGATTTTGGATATTGGCGAGCTTGAGTTCATTTTAGGGGGTTGACAAAATTTTTACATGTGTTAATATGCCTTGGTTGTTTTATCAAATGTAAGTCACTTTTGTGGACAAGTAAAAAACAGTTGAACCGTAGGAGGTTGAAAGATGCTAGGTAACTTTGGACAGGTAGGTTGGGGCAATCCCGATGAAGAGGTTGGTGAGAAGAGTGGTTCAGGTGGTGGTTACAGCGGTGGGATGTCTGAGAAGGAGCGGTTCTGGAAATTCAGGTTTCGTATCCTAGATCCTGCCAAGAATATGATACAGGTAGGGCGTCCTATCACTCATCGCGTGATGTTTTTGAGTTCTGTTCCATTCAGGGTTTATGAGCATGGTTTGTATAAGGATAAGCATGCTACCGATCATTACACGGCTATGTGTTTATCTAAGAATGATCTTGATCCAAAAGGGTGTCCCATTTGTCAGCGTAACGACAAAGGGGATTACGCTTATATGGTGGGATTGTTGGGGTTGATCAATATGGGCCAGGTTGAGTATATTGGTCCTAATGATGTGAGGTTGCATCCTCGTACGTGGCGTAACAAAGATGGTGAGACGGTTACAGCGGCGTTTGAGAGACAACTTTACGCTGGGAGGTTTGGAAACCAAGAGAATCCTGGACCGATGCGCGAGTTGTTCTGGGAGGCTGAGAAGCTTGGTGGAACCTTGGATGGCACGGTGTGGGATCTGACGAGGACAGGACAGAAGAAGCATTCCGTAGGTGACAGGTTGAGCTTTGTTGAAAGAATTCCTGCGGACAAGTGGGTTGAGTATCTTACTTCGTGGGGAGCGGATGGTGACGATCTGAATGTGACACCTCCTGAAAAAGAGAGTGAGAATGGATGGCACGATGTCTGTCAGATCGTTGGCTACGATGAGCTTGCCAGGATAGTAGGTGGCGGACAGCAGCAGGGTCAGCAAGGCCAGCAATATAACCAGGGCCAGCAAGGGGGGCAGCGTCAACAGAATGGCCAGGGGCGGCGTGTAGACGGAGCTGGCTATGATGCGCCACAGCAGGGGCAGCCTGCTACGCCTAATGGCTATGGCGATGACATACCGTTCTAAGTTATGGATGTAACAATTTCAGGAATGGTGTGGATGCCCCGTGGCAACTTCACGGATATTCAACTGAGTAATATTCGTAAGGAGTTGACCATATATCCAAAGAAGACAACTGATATAGGCAGTAAAGAGCCGCCTAAACCTATCAGGATGTATGCGGATGATGAGGTCAACAATCTAATAGGTGTGCCACGGGGATATTATATAAGTCGTCGCAGCTCTGTGCATGAGGAGACGGTAGACATAACCTACGGTGCTCCTATGCGAGATCTGACTACAAAATTTCGCGCCGAAGGTCCATACGCAGAGCAGGCTAAATGCTTACAGGTGATGAAGGATAGTCTTGAGGGTGAAGCGTGGGGTGGTGTTCTTTTGCGCGCAGACCCTGGGTTCGGGAAGGCGTTAGCTCATGGTGAGCCGGTTCTCACGAAAGATGGGTATATCCCGATAGAAGATATTTCTGTTGGGGACATGGTTGCTGGCACGGATGGCAATTTTTATCCTGTTACGGGAGTGTATCCCCAGGGGGAGCGTGAGCTTTTCAGGGTGACGTTCACAGATGGTACCCATGTTGACTGTGACGGGGATCACCTTTGGACTTTTGTTAGGGGGGGTAGGGAGACAGTTACTATCAAGACGAGGATGCTCATGGTTAGCGTCTGGACGTTGATGTACAGGCTTCCTCGTGTTACGGGAAAGAGTGCTTCTCGTGATCGTTATGTTATGTCTGTTGTTTCTAGGCGACAGAAAGGGCTGGCGACCTGTATATCCGTTGATAGTCCAGATCATCTGTTTTTGACCAGGAATGGTGTACCTACTCATAATACCATTGTGTCCGTTGAATTTGCTAGACGGTTAGGACGTAGGACTTTGATCCTTGTGCACAAGGATTTTTTAGTGCGTCAATGGAAGGCTCGTATCAAGGCTATGATGCCCGATGCCGTGGTAGGTATAATCAGACAGCAAACCTGTGAATATGATCTGACAAAAGACGGACGTAAACCTGATTTTGTGATTGCGCTGATGCAGTCTCTTGCTAAGGATACAGGGGGGAAATATCCTCAAGATATGTACAACAGTGCCTTTGGGCTGGTGGTAGTAGATGAGTGTCACCGGGTAGCTGCGCATTCGTTTTCTGGGATCATGCCGCGTTTCAAGTCGGCATGGCGTCTTGGTGTGAGTGCTACTCCGAGACGAAAAGACGGTGCCCAGGATGTGTTCTTCAAGCATATTTCCAAGATCACGTATTCTGCCAGCACAAAGATGATGACACCCAGGTTGCGTCGTGTGATTACAGATACTACTCTACGACCTATATCGAGGGGTAGGTACAGGGTGTCAGTAGGAGATCTGAATAGCGCCCAGGTGTTGACACAACTAGGGACTGACAAATTTAGGAATCGCCAGATTGTTGAAGATCTTATGAACGCTGTTAAGGCGAAGCGAAAGATTCTGGTAGTCAGCGAGCGCCTAGAGCAGCTCAAGATGCTTGCTGACGATCTAGGAAGAGTTCTTTTTTCTCATGATCTGGGGTTCCCCGTGAGGCTTGATTTCTATACAGGGCAATGGTACACGGGGGAAAAATGGGAGAAGAAAACAGGAAAACATAAGGCTGGCGATCTCAAGATGAGGACGCGCACAGAAGCCGAGCTTGAGCGAGCGGAAACGGCCAATGTGATGTTTGCCACTAAGCAGATAGTGCATGAAGGCATGGATGTTACCGCGTTGGATGTGCTGTTTTTTGCTACGCCTATGTCGGATATTGAACAGGTGGTGGGTAGGGTTCAGCGGTGGTGTTTCCCAGAAGAGAAAAAGTGCGAAAGGTTATGCCCATGGAGGGCGGGAGAATGTAAAGGGAAGCCAGATCCTATTATTGTGGATGTGGTGGATGAAAATGTCTCTCCATTGAAGCGAAAGTTCCAGCGCAGGATGAAGTTCTACGAGAAAATTGGTGCTGTCAAGAGGAGATAGGCATGCCGACAAAAAAACGCAGGCATCGTAAAAGGTATTTTCGTGCGTACTACAAAGAGAGACGTGAGGAGATTTTACAGCGTAGAAAAGAGCGATATGCTAGCGATCCTGAATACAGGGAGAGGGTTACAAAATACGCGAATGATAGCCATGCCAGGAAGAAATTGGCCTATCAAAAGAAAAAAGAAAACGGTGAGCTTCCTCCCAGAAAACATACTCCACGGGGACCTTCAGCACCAAGAACGGCTTTGATAAATGGACAAGAGTTGAAGGTTGTCACCATCTCAAAAGTAGGACGTGCTATAGGAAGAACTTTGGTAACTTTGAGGAGGTGGATAAATACGGGGCTGATGCCAGAATCTCCTATTGCGGATGGTAGCTTGAAGTACTATACTGACGGAATGGTTTTAACGATTGAGGTTGCTCTCATGAAGAGGGGGCGTCTAAAACATGACGATTTCAAGTTTGGGAAAGAGATAGAAGAGGGTTGGCGTAAGCTAGGTGTTTACGATTACAAAATGTGTGACCGGGTGTCACGAGGAGGATGAAATGGCTGAAATGAAGAATGGTACTGACATGTTGATCCACGTTAAGGGCAAGAATCCAGAGCAACTGGTGAAAGAGGAGTATATTGTTCAGGATGATGGAGTAGAACAGGAATCGGGCAAATTTGAGGAGTTTTCAGCGGAGTTTGGTCGCACGATCTCCATGGGGAATTACGAGTTTGCTCGTGTGAGTTTTGGTGCAAGGGTGTCAATCCCTTTGCCCATTGAGGATGATGAGCGCGAGAAAATTTACAAGCGTCTCCATGATACGGTAGACGAGGTGCTGTCGCGTGAGGAGGCTTGTCTACGTGGGAATCCGTACGAGAATCGTGAGATAGATATTCGAGGGTTGGGCAAGAATGCTTTTGTCTGGCTGAATTACGGGATGACCTTTAAAGGTGCAGGAATGGACAGTAACAAGGTTGACGTTTCAGCGTCACGGTATGTTGATAACGCTGATGGGGATATAGAGGCTGTCATTATTGCATTGGGCGACGAAGTCGGCAAAAGACTGAACGAGTACAGGGATAGAGTAGTCGCTGGCGATCCTCGTCCGTAGTTGCGAACTTAAGTTCGTTTAGGGGTTGACAAAAGGATGTTTATCGGTTAGATTGTATGGGCGTTGAGGTTACGGTTGTTCTTTGAAAAGGGGCTGATTTCGGATTAGACAGGGATCAATGAGATGATCATCTGCGTCTCCCGGATTTTCAAGTGACCGGGTTAAAAACATTTGGAAAACACAATTGCCAACAGCAATATGCAACTAGCTGCTTAATAGCAGCTCGTCTCGCTCCTGAGTGCCGTGTAGGGAGGTCGAGGCGTCATTTAGCGGCAGAACCATATCCTAGCGTGGGCACAACTAGGATGTGTCGGGTTGGTGTGTGCCTCGATACGTGCAGGATGTCCCCCGTCTGCACGTTGTAAGAATTGCGGGACTATAGGCGTGAATGAAGGTGTTCGTTGAGGATTTCTGGACCTGGGTTCGAATCCCAGCAGCTCCACAACTATCGTCTTGGGACGACGAAAAACTCACCATGGTGGAGGCGTTGGTACCATTTTGTGGCGAGCGGGTGAAAGGCCCGCGTTTTTTAGGAGGTACTATGTCACGGTCTTACAAGAAGGTGTCCATTACTGGCGTAGCTGGCGATAGCGACAAAATAGGCAAGCGTCTGGCTCATAAGGCATTCCGTCGCAGTGAGCACATTGCTGTTGGGCGCAACAGTGATCCTGCGGTGTCTATGCGCGAAGTGTCTGACGTTTGGAATTTTAGCAAGGATGG
>Ga0164310_10000886_pt1 | contig 16547 bp, 12 predicted proteins | sample GuaBasSedimGuay1_FD_121795 | JGI IMG/M metagenome (GOLD analysis project Ga0164310, IMG submission 121795) | Subseafloor sediment microbial communities from Guaymas Basin, Gulf of California, Mexico - Guay1, Core 4569-9, 0-3 cm | ecosystem: Environmental > Aquatic > Marine > Hydrothermal vents... | reverse complement strand
CAGCAAAGAACACAACGAGGGTACAAAGTAGGCAACGTTTTTATAAATAGATAATTACCCCTTTGCGATCCTTGCGACTTCTTGGCGAACTTTGCGGTTAAAAATGCCTTTGGGGGGCAATTTTTCTATAAACATGTCGTCTCCAAGGAGACTCTTGTCTGTCCCGACAGGGACAAAATGTTGGTAGCAAATAAGACTGGCCCTTTATTCGAAGTCCCTTTAGGGACGATATGTCTTTCTTATTTTTCATAAGTTTTCTGAATCTGGGGTAACAATAGTGGTAATCTGATTTAATCCTGATGTAGAAAGGGAGTACCACTATGCGGAGAATTTTTGTACTCGGTGTTTTCGTCATGTGGACGGTTGTATTAGCTTGCAACAAGGGTCTACATCCTGTTGAACCTCCATCTACTCCAGCACTCGACCTATCATTTCCTATCGAGGTTTATGGTGGTAACCCTTGCGGTGTTTGGGTGCCGGCATTGCAGAATCCTCTTGAGGTCCATCTGGTCAATCCTGATCAGTTCGGGAATGTCAGGTTTGAACTTCTTAGCGAAGATTCTGGACAATTTGTCTTTGACGAACGGGATACGTTTAAGATTCAGAGCACAATAAAAATAACCCCCCAGGTTTACATTTGGGGGAACCCTGTAAAATTTCCGCCTTTTGAAGATACGTTCAACGATAGCGGCCTCTATGAACAGCCCCAGGGAAATGTTCTAATTCTGCCTTTGAAAAATCATACCTTTCAGTTAGATACTCTGGGGTACACCGTTGCTGGCGATTCTTTGATTCTGATTAATTTACCGCATGCGTTTGATTATATGGGAATGAAAATTGAATATTACATGATCTTCCATCTGGTACGCTCTTCCAGTTCGGGTTTGGTCCGTGATCGGTTTATTTCTCCAACTATCGGCAGTAGATTCAGGTTGAAATGTTGTGATATGCAATAATTACGAGTAATGTTCAAAAATAAATGGGATTGTGTCAATGAAAGCAAGATTTCAACTGCTAATTAAGGGTGCAGGCGTTTGCTTGCTGAGTCTTTTTTTGATCCAAAATCAAAACTACGGACAGTCGACTTATGGTCAAATATCTGGTTGGGTGTTAGAGCAAAAAAAAGGAGCACCAATTCCTGCTGCGAACGTGGTAGTGTCGGGAACTGTATTCGGCGCTGCCAGTAATGATCGGGGTTACTTTGTTATTTCACAGCTTGACCCAGGGACCTATCGAGTAATTTGCTCTGCAATTGGTTTCAAGAAGCAGACCAAAGTGATCCAGGTGGATGCAGGTCAAATAACCGAAGTAACCTTCCGTTTGCAACAGACAGTTATTCCCATGAATCAATTCGTAGTCACTGCCAGCAAGTATCGTCAGGATGTCAATGAAATTCCTGTGACCATCGACATAATCACTACTCATGATTTAGTAAAGCGCAACGCTGTCACTATTGACCAGGTGCTGAAACATGTTCCTGGTGTGCAAGCAGTGGGAAACAACATCAGCATTCGCGGTTCCAGCGGGTTTACCTGGGGTGTGGGCTCACGAATACTGGTGTTACTGGATGGAATGCCTTTCCTTACTGGCGATACTGGTAGTATTACTTTGGACGCTCTTCCTACTGCTCAGATTCAACAAGTAGAAGTGATGAAAGGAGCGGGTTCAGCTCTTTATGGTTCTAATGCCATGGGGGGAGTAGTTAATATCATCACCCGCACTCCCTCAAGTGGTAAATCTAGCCTGCGAGTGAGAAGTTACACTGGTTTTTATGATCAACCTTCATATCCCCAGTGGCGATGGTCTTCTCGGCGTCGCCATTTTGAGGGGTTAACTGTGGATTGTCTGACTAATTTTCTGAACGTTAGCAGTATCATTTCTTTCAATTTGAAATCGGACATGAGTTTCAAGGAGAATGCCGATTTTCGGAAGTGGAACGTTGCCGGTATTTTCCGTTTTTCTCTTACTCCAAACAATTATTGGAATGTCATTTCTGGCTATTTGAAGTCCGATGATGGTAGTTTTATTTTTTGGCGTGATTGCAATCATGCCTTGCGTGTCGGCAATGAGCCCGAAGATATCTTTACTCGAACCTACACTACCTATTTTTATTTGTATCCAGTGATGACTCAGATTTTGTCCAGCCGTTTTTTTTACCGCCTGCGCCTACGTTTTACTCGTGCTCATTCAGAAGATCACGCTCATGCCCGTCCGGGCTATCATCCCCAGCTTCTGGGCATTTACCGCCAATCTACTGCTGATACCTACGGTGGCGAATTACAGTTCAACTACCAATATAGCCCAGAAACAAACATAGTGTTCGGCTTTGATGGACATAAAAATGATGTTTCTTCTATTCAATACGGTTATCATAGATTGGGTCGTTTTTCTGTCTATTTTCAGAATGAAAAAGAGCTTTTTCATGGGTTCAAGCTAACTACGGGTTTTCGTTGGGATTGGGAGTGGGGTAGCGATATTGCTACAATGTCGCAATTCAATCCCAAAGTGGGGGTTAATTATCTCTTCGCTAATGGAAATTCTTTTCGTTGTTCGGTTGGTCGTGGGTTTCGAGCCCCTTCTGCTGCCGAGCGGTTTATTTCTACCTTCGCCAACATGATTAAGGTTCTACCAAATCCTGCTTTAAAGCCCGAGCGAAACATATCTGCTGAAATTGGCTGCGAATTGGGAGTTACCTCGCACTCTCGACTGGATATTAGTGTGTTTTCTACTGATTACTGGGGACTTATTGAGCCACAATTGAATGCCCAGAAGTTGGAAGTTCAGTTTGCTAACATTACTCGTGCCCGAATCCAGGGCCTGGAACTAAATCAGCGGATCACCTGGTGGGAGAATCGTCTGGAATCCAACCTCGGCTACACCTATGTGTACTCTAAAAACCTCTCTCGTTTGCCCAATGGAGAACCTTCCCAAGAATATGGCAAGATGCTGAAACATCGTCCTCGCCATCTGTTGTATGTAACTACTTCTGCTAAATGGAATAATTGGTTAGGAGTGGTTGACTTTCGCCACATTAGCAAGATCGAACGTACCGACGAGGTAACAAACATCCCGGACATCAACAAGCGGGTACCAATTTATGTGACTGATCTGTCTCTCGGTTGGCAGAAATCTAAATATTCAGTTTGGTTCTTAGTAAAGAACCTTTTCCAATACTATTATGTGGAATCTCCTGGCAATTTGGGGGAGCTTCGTAATTACACTCTAAAATTAGACTGGCACTTGTAAATCTCAGCGAACGCGAATCATCTTTTTTGTTTGTCGAAAATTCCCCTTTCCTTGCAAACAATAAAGGTACATTCCACTGGCTACTTGTTGTCCATATTTATTAGTACCATCCCAGTTGACAGAGAAAATTCCAGGTGAGGCAGCTTGTATTTCATAACGTCGAATCTCTCTCCCTAACATGTCGTGAATGGTCAATAATACAGTGTCAGGTTTTGAAAGGTAAAAACGGATTTTGGTGTTAGGATTGAATGGGTTAGGGAAGTTTTGATACAGTAAATGACTTTCCGCTGTTTCGTGAGTCTGATAGGGATCTTCAGGAATTTCAGGATATTCAATATGTTCGTCTGTACCTTTTAATAGTACAATGTACATATTAGTAGCATCAGTTCCATTATTGCCGCCTAACACCACATCCCCTCTGGAAAAATACCGACTGTAGATTTGAAACACTACTCCCATCTCATCATGGATTTCTAACCCCGTGGATTCCCATGATTCCAACCATGCAGGAATATTCTCCAGACGACTGTCGTAGCCAACGTAAACCTTCGCCGATTTTGAAATTGAAAAAGTAAGAAAATGCGGATCTGTTTCAAATTTATCGTTGTTGGCAGTTTTTAGCCAGATTAAGTCCTTTAGAGCATCCGGTATGAAACTGATACGAAACTCCCGGTCAACATAATAGCTGTCTCCCTCTCTAACATTACTGGGTGCGTAATAAGAAGGATTCAAATTTGTAATTCGTGGGGGAGCCGCAAAAATGTAGGTAATAGTGTAATTTTCGGATATCTCATTTCCACTGCTGTCAGTAACCCCATGAATGGTAAGCTTGTATTCCACCTCGAACAAGTGGGGAGCGGTGCGTAAGGTTACTACTTTAAAACTGGAATCTACCTCCGCACTTAGTATTGAGATAGGAGGAGAAATCAAGTAATTTGAGGTGTCGCGTACAGTAGAAGCATTCATTGGTTCGTTAAAATGCAATTGAATGGCTTCAAGATTCAAAAGTAATAGTTGTTCCACATAAGGAGGTCTTTTATCCGGCAACGAGTAGTTCACGGAATAGGGATTTTCCATTGAGTTTCCGGCCAGGTCTTTTACATTTTGGACGGTCAGGGTGTAGGTTTTTCCCACCTGGTGTTTGTCAGTATGGATAGTAACTACGGTTAATGAGGTATCGATTTCGACGCTTAAAATTTGGATTATGGGACTGATGGTGTAATTGGAGATTGTTTTCAGCGATTGAGGATCCATCTTCTTATTAAAAACCAGGTGTAGTGTTTGGGGATCAACCGCTTGAAAATAGGCCACCACTAGTGGTTGCTCAGGTGGAGCGAGGGTAATGAACACTTCTTCGGAAAAATCACTTTCGTTGTTGGCGGTGTCGTAGGCAGTTACAGCAAAATAGTAAGTTAGACCGTCGGATAGATTGGTAATACGATAGCTGGTAGTATTACCTACATCGATTGTCTTGTCATAATTGCGGGATTGGGTGCCGTAGTAAATTTTGTAGCCTGCCAGGTCTGTTTCGCTATTGGGATTCCACGAAACGGTAACACTACCGGCAAAAAGTTTGAAAGCTAAGATTGTAAAAAGTACAGATCCAAAGAAGCCCGATAATTTTTTCATAAATGATAACCACTAAATTTTTTCCTTTCCATATAATTCTATATTCAAGAATCATACCAAAGGGAATACCGTTGTTTCCCAGCTTAATCTTGTTGCAATTTGAATCTATTATAATTCAGAACAGAAATTTAATTACAGAATTGTATCACAATTGTGAAATTTGTGTAACAAAAACAGATTCGTTGACAATCGTCTGGGATTGTATTTTTGAGTAGGGAATAATGCCTTATTAGTATTGAGAAAGGCAGAGATGAATTCAGTGGGTATTTATTTTTATTTCAGTGAGAGAATCTATTAACCGCCGGAGGTGAGTTTTTGCAGTTCATCGCAGAGGTTTTTGGTCATGCGCACGATGTCAGAGAAGTTTTCTAATGGTCCTTCTAATTCACGGGATGGGTCTCGTTTTTTTATTAGGGCCATAGCCTTTTTACACTCTTCAAGAGCTTGCGAGAACTTGCCCATTTTCTTTAAAGCATAGGCAATGCCGTAATGGCATTCTACTTGATAACCAATCGTTTTATATTTAGAGTTCAGGATGCAAGCAAGTAGCTTTTCGAAAGTTTTTTTCATCTCTTCCCATCTGGATAGTCGTTGAAAGAGACGAGCCCGCATGTACAGGCATGCTGGATCAGTTGGAAAGCGTTGGTACAATTCCTGGTTTAGCTGTAAAGCTTTTTCATAATTCTGTTCGTTGTAGTAGATGTAGACAAGAGCATATTTGCCTTCGATTTCAGAATAATGTCCTTTTTTAATAGCGGTCCAGATTTCATTAATGCCTCTTTGCCGTTCGTCTTTGATAAGCCGTAGCGATTTCAATATTCCTGCTTTGGCTGAGCGCCAGTAGTGATAGAGTCCCAAACCATAGTAGACGTCCCAGAGTTGAGGGTCTATTTCTGCTGCCGCTTTGAGATTAGTAATTCCTCGCCAACCGTCACGAAAGGCTTGTAACCACTGCCTTTTGCGTGCCTTGTGTACTCCTCTGAAGCCATATGTTCCACCAAGGTAAAGACGAGAAAAGGCGTCCTCAGGATTTCGACGGATAGCATGTTCTCCCTTTTTGATTGCTATATTACACAAACTGTCGAATTTTGCTTCTGGAGCTACAACACGGTAGTTTTCGGAGATGAATAAATATACTGCAGCAGCATAAAAATAACCCATAGGGGAATTCGGATAGCGTTCAATGACTTGTTGGAAAGTGGCTAAAGACTGATCAAAATACTCTTCGTGAAGTAAGCGAATGCCCTGCCCAATGATGGAATCCGTTTCGGCTTCGTATGCCATCAGTTGGCCATAAGCAGTGTTAAATGTTAGTACCCACAGAAACACTGCGGTACCGGATAGAAGATATTTTATTTTCATGATAAGCGTTCCTTAACTTGATATTATCTAAAGCTGAACAATGGTCGTAATTCCCGTTCCTGATGGTACAACTCTTCCACTTGGTTTAACGAAGCTTCGCCTCAAGCTCGCAAAATCAGGAACAAATTCAAATTAACTTGTTAGATAACTTCCTCTCTGATGGAGTAAACTATAATCTAAATGAGGATGTACATGCATCTGCTCTTTTGTTCTACATACTGCCGAGGATTTTGGTGGTTTTATTTAATTCCAACTACATTTACTAACCACAAACTGATTTCAGGAATATAGGTTATAATGATTAAAGCAACAAGTAAAATAGCCAGAAAAGGTAAAGAAGCTGCGTATAATGAGAGTATTGACTTTCGAAATCGGAAACTGGCAATAAATAGGTTCATTCCCACAGGGGGAGTAGTATACCCGATTCCCAGATTGACCAAGAAAATAACACCCAGATGAATAGGATTAACTCCAAAGTCCAGTGCAATAGGAGTAATCAAGGGAACCACCACAATAATGGCGGAGAAAATATCCAGCATGCATCCCACAACTAACAGAAAGAGATTGAGCATAATTAGAAAGACGAGCTTGGTTTGTACAAAGCTACGCAAGAATTGTAAAATTTTCATGGGAATTTCAGCATCGATGAGGTAATTAGTTAATCCCAAAGCGGTACCAAGGATGATGAGAATTCCCCCCACCAGTAACATACTCTCTTTCATGATACGCGGTACATCGCTGCTAAGCTTGATGTCACGGTAGATGAAAACCTCGACAATGAGCACATAGAACGCACTAACAGCTGCTGCTTCGGTAACTGTGAACAGTCCCCCGTAGATTCCACCAATAACGATAATTGGTAACGGTATTTCCCAAATAGCTGCTTTTATGGCTTTGTACAGGTTGCGAAATGTCACCCGAGTGCGGGGGACTGATAGAGTAACACTTTTGTAGAGACAATAAAAGGAGACCAAAATTAGTAGGAGAACTCCTGGCACAAATCCAGCCACAAATAGAGTATTAATATTAATTTTTGCTACCAGTGCGTAGAGAATAATGGGCAAACTAGGTGGAAATAGTAATCCGAGATTGCCACATGAGGTCAATAGTCCCAGCGAGAATTTTTCGGAATAGGCATTTTGCAACATGGCTGGAAAAAGTAATCCACCCAACGCAATAATTGTTATTCCTGAAGCTCCAGTAAAAGCAGTAAAGATAGCGCAAGATACCAGAGCTACTACTGCTAAACCACCTGGTATCCAGCCAAACAAAGCTTGTGACAAGTCTACCAGACGTTGAGGAGTTTTGCTCTCTGCCAGAATGTAACCAGTAAAGCTAAATAAAGGAATGGCCAACAGGGCAGGAGTATTAGAGATGCGATACATTTCCACGATTACTGCCGAAGTATCGATTCCAACACTGTGAAAACTCAATAGGGCAATAGCTCCAATGATGACAAACAGTGGTGTACCAAATAAGGCAAGTAGCAGAAAGATTAAACCAATGAAGACAATTTCCACTATTATGACTCCTTTTTCACCAGGTGGAAGAAGTTTTCCAAAGCGATGGTTAAAAACCGAAAGGTTATTAAGCCGAAGCCAATGGCAATGATTAGGATAAAAATCCAGGTGGGAATGTTGGCAAACAGAATACTCTGACTAGATTTCTCGTCACAAATAAAAACGATTGCTGCCTTGGTTAAGAATATGCAGACAATGGCAGAAAATAGATTGGTAACGATTCCAACAATAGTTTGACCCCGCTCCGAAAGCAGCCGCGAGAAGACGTCGATATTAATATGACGCTTTTGGCGAGTAGCAAGTGTTGCTCCTGTAAATCCTACCCATAGAACTAATTGTCGCAGAAAGGTATCACCCCACAGAATGCTGGTAGAAAAAAGGTTGCGTAATACCACTTGTAAGAATGCCAGCAGTATCATTACTGATAGTAGCACGATTAGAAATGTTTGTTCTATTCGAGCCAGGAAGCTGTCGATCTGCCGGAGTATTTTCATCGTTACGCCATGAATATTAAACCTCAAAGTAACTATTCAAGAATGAAATGGCAAAGTCGTAAATCAAGATTAAAAATTGTTATCAGCGATTTAGTTTGTAGTCTTATTACTATGTTTCGCTCGATATTCAGCTAAAGCTGTTTCGACTTCGGTCAGAAGTTGTTGCGAGAACAGTTTTCCTGCTAATAAGTGGCGTGCTTTTTTTCCAATTTCTTCGTATTGGAGCATTGTTTCTTTGTTCGAGATGGGAACTATATTGATGCCGCTTTTCTTCAGGGTTTCGATGGCTTTAGCATTGTCCTTTCGACTCAGGGTGATGAGTTTTGCCATGTAATGACGAGCATTTTCTGAAAGTATTTTCTGTAAGTCCGGGGAAAGCTGGTCGTATTTTCGTTTGGAAATTAAAACAGCACCGGCAGAATTAGCCAGGGGAAGCTCCATCATATACTTGACTTTGGTAAACCACTGTAGGGCAATAGCAGCTAAAGGGGAGGTGTAAACCCCGTCAATCATGTTGGCCTGCAGAGCAGGCATTACATCGATGACTGAAAGCGGGAAAGGATGGAGATCGAAAGCTTTGAAAGTCGCTTCAGCTACGGGATCTCCTTCCCAAATCCACATTTTTATTTTACGCATATCTTCAATAGATCGTATAGGAGATTTGCTGAACACATAGACAAATCCAACCTCGGCCCAGCTTAGCAATACATAGCCTTTCTTTTCAAAGCCACGGGCAAACCTCTGGTAGAATTTGGTGTTGATGTAATCAATTTCATCATAGCTGCGAAAGAGAAAGGGGCAGTCGAGAATCCGAACTTCCGGTAGGATTTCTCCCATGCCAACGCCTGTAAAGCCAGCAGCATGAAGTTGTCCCAGACGAATTTTGCGCAGTACATCTTTTTCATCACCAAGTATGCCGCCAGCATATATTTTGAATCCTAATCGGCCGTTGCTTTGTTTGCGCACTGCCCGATCAAATTCTTTCATCACCTTCATCCAGGTAGACCCCTCCGGAGCCAAAGTGGCAAATTTGATCTTAATCTCCTGTGCTAAAGCTCCAGTGGCAAAAAAATACAGAATTACGATAAACAAAATCTTGTGGATTTTCAATGCTACCTCCTTTGCAAATTACAGAAATAGATCGTCGATTTTTTGCAGTAGTACAGCAGCTTTACGCTTAGCTACAGCGTTTGCCAGTCGTTGTTCTGGCAGTATGTTGTCTGGAGTTTGCAATACTTGTTTCAGCAAATTTTCAAACAGTTTTCTATTTTGAACCTGCACTGCGTAATATTTGGCGTAAAAAACCTTGGTCAGAAGAAAACGGCCTTTGCTGAGTTTAATGGCTCTTTGGAAGTGGTATTGTGCTTTTTCGGGATCACCGCCGAGCAACCTTGAACGCGAAGCCAGAACTGTGCCCAGAAAAAGGTGAGCGCCTCCGTAAAAAAAACCTTCATCTAATTCTACGACTCGTTGCATGATGGCTGTTACTTTGGGCAACTCGGCCAGTGCTTGAGGTTCAGTTTTACTAAGATTAATCCAGTTGCCCCAGGCATTGGCAGTCCAGAATAGAGCCGGTACGTCTTTTCGGGAAAAATCTCGTAACGCCTGGCGGAATAGTTCTAAATCACGGCCCAATGCTTGACGGAAAGATTTTTTTTGGTTCAGAATGCGAAGGCCATAGTTCTGTCCACGTCGGTAGAAGTTTTTTGCTCGTTCAGGGTTTTGTTCCTCATCCACAAATGCCAGTGCGTAACTGGCATATCCCTGAGAAGCAAGTAGCAGCAGATGTCTATTTTCAGGGTCACCCTTGATCAATCCGTCAAGCAATTTTAAATCGCTGGCAATAGCCTGTTTTGCTAACTGGAGGTCGTTTTCTTCGTACAGTGCTTTTAAGCTGTTATCTAGGATGCCGCCAGTAGAACGGATGATCATCTTTTGTGGGCTGCAACCCAAAATCAACAGAAATAAGATCAAGAAAAATAATAGCCTACCCATCAATTCGGCCTTTATGAGTAAATTATCCTTACTGCATCAAAGACAAAAGAGACAATAGTAAAATTATAAATTATTTTTTTAATAAGCAAGGATTTTATTTTGTATTTTTAATGTGATTGACCTTCTAAAAATTTCCTTGATTCTTATTTCATTATTTTTTACTTTTAAAATAGCCTTTAATAACCGACATCATCGATTAGATGTTGGTCAAGAGGGAAAGGAGGGAGCGATGAAATTTGCCGAGAGAATGAGCCGGTTGGGAACGGAAACGGCTTTTGAGGTATTATCACGGGCTAAGGTTCTGGAAGCCAGAGGCGAAAAAATTATTCATCTGGAGATAGGTGAACCGGACTTTGATACCCCAAAGCATATTTGTGAGGTAGCGATCAAGGCACTTCGAGAAGGGCATACTCATTATGGCCCGGCAGCCGGTTTATTAGAACTGCGCCAGGTGATCGCGGAGAAGATTTCCAATAGTCGCAGTATTTCGGTAAATCCTGATCAGGTGGTGGTTACCCCTGGTGCTAAACCGATTATGTTTTTTTCGTGTCTGGCTTTGCTGGAAAGGGGCGATGAAGTAATTTACCCCAACCCCGGTTTTCCTATCTATGAATCTGTGATAAGATTTGCAGGTGCTGTCCCTGTGCCACTACCTCTGTTAGAAGAGAAAAAGTTTAGTTTTGATGTTGATGATTTAAGGAAGTGTATTTCTAAAAAAACCAAGATGATCATTTTGAATTCACCCCAAAATCCTACCGGTGGAGTACTTTCTCACAGCGATCTGGAAGCGATTGCTGAACTGGTGGATGGTCGAGATGTAATGATCCTTTCCGATGAGATTTATGATCATATTCTCTACGAAGGCGAGCATGAGAGTATTGTGTCACTGCCAGGGATGGCTGAGAAAACAATTTTGCTAAATGGATTTTCCAAAACTTACGCTATGACAGGTTGGCGCATGGGCTACGGGGTAATGCCAGAACCACTGGCAGAGAAGATTGTTCAACTGCAGATTAATAGTAATTCTTGCACGAATAGTTTCATCCAATACGCCGGGATAGCAGCACTGACCGGTCCCCAGGATGAAGTTCACAAAATGGTTGCCGAATTTAAACGCCGTCGCGATGTAATAGTGGATGGTCTTAATCGTATCGAAGGTATTTCCTGTCTTCGACCGCAGGGCGCGTTTTATGTATTTCCCAATGTTAAAAAATTGACCTCGCTAACTGGTAAAGATGCTTATCAATTGGCAAACTACTTTTTGAAAGAAACAGGGGTAGCGGTATTAGCAGGAACTGCTTTTGGTGCGTATGGTGAGGGCTACTTGCGTCTGTCTTACGCCAATTCAATAGAGAATATTGAGCAGGCGCTTGTTCGTATCAAAGCGGCATTGGAGAAATTGTGAGGGGGGTATTATGGCTGAGGCGAAAAAAACTGCATTGTACGATGTGCACCTAAAGTTAGGGGCAAAAATGGTGGAATTTGGGGGATTCATTATGCCACTGCAGTACACCAGCATCATGGCAGAACATCGACGTGTACGTACAACTGTGGGGATGTTTGATGTCTCGCACATGGGAGAGTTTACTTTTTATGGAGAGAATGCGTTACCCTTGTTGCAAAAGCTGACCATTAATGATGTTAGCCGCCTGATAATAGGGCAAGTGCAATATTCTGCCATGTGCTATGAGGATGGTGGTCTGGTGGATGATCTGCTGGTTTATCGTTTCAGTGATCACTATATGATGGTAGTCAATGCTGCCAACACCGAAAAAGATTGGAATTGGATTTTGAATCACCGAATTCCCGGAGTGAAAATAAATAATGAGAGCAATAACATTACTCTTATTGCAGTACAGGGTCGAAAAGCAGAGGCTACGTTGCAGAAACTGACCGCTTTGGATTTGAGTAAAATTGCTCGCTATCACTTTCAATCTGGAAAGTTAGCGGAGGTACCAATGACTATTTCTCGCACCGGCTATACCGGCGAAGATGGTTTTGAACTCTATTTCGACAAAAATAGTTCCCATCATGTGTGGAATGCAGTTATGGAAGCAGGGCAGAAGTTTGATATTGAGCCAATTGGCCTGGGAGCACGCGACACTCTCAGACTAGAAATGAAATATTGTCTCTACGGCAATGATATTGATCAAACTACTAATCCTCTGGAAGCTGGCTTGGGATGGATTACAAAGTTTCAAAAAGGAGAATTTATCGGCAGAGAAGCATTGTTTGAAGTAAAACAAAAAGGAGTAGCTCGGAAATTAATTGGTTTTGTAATGCAGAAAGGACGGGCTTTTCCACGACACGGGTACAGAATTTTTAAGAATGGAGAACAAGTGGGGCAGGTAACCAGTGGCACCTTTTCACCAATACTTAATATTGGGATCGGGATGGGCTATGTGAAAACAGAATTTGCTGATGTTGGCACTGAACTTCTGGTAGAAATTCGTAATAATATGGAACCTGCAAAAGTTGTACGAACCCCATTTTATGAGCCGATAAAATGAAAATTAACTTGTATTTTACTCCGGGAGAATTTCAAGAGGAAGACCTACGGGATTCTACAGCGGTAGTGGTTGATGTGCTCCGTGCTTCAACTACGATCTGTTACGCATTAAAAAATCGATGTCGAGAAATTATTCCTGCAGCAGAGGTTGAGGAAGCGGTACGACTGGCACGGCAGTGGCAGGCAGACGATGTACTGCTGTGTGGCGAAAGAGAAGGCCAACGTATTGAAGGGTTTGACCTTGGCAATTCACCGTTGGAATACAAACGTTCAGTTGTAGAGGATAAAATACTTGTTCATAGCAGTACAAATGGGTCATTTGTTTTGGTAAAAGCCAAGGCATCATTAAAAACTTATGTGGCTGGTTTTGTGAATCTGCAGGCAGTAGTGAAAACGTTGCTGGAAAACGGTGAATCGGTGGCAATCCTTTGTGCTGGAAAGTTGGGACGCTTTTCCATCGAGGACGCTGTTTGTGCCGGGATGATAGTGAAAAGTTTGCAGCAGCATGATGCCAAAATTCAGATTGCTGACAGTGCTGTGGCTGCTAAAATACTTTTTGAAAAGTACAGTTCGAATATCTTGGGATTGTTACAAAATTGCGAACACGGTCGGTATTTAATCTCTCTGGGGTTGATGAAAGATCTGGAAGTTTGCGCACAAGTTAGCACTATTGATGTGGTGCCAACCTATCGTGATGGGGTGATTAAGAAAAATATGAGATGAAGTTGACCCGATAAAAACGTTGTGTCCGTTGCCGTTGTCTATTATTAACACCAGACTTCTGCAAAATGCGAAAATTGGTAGCCGCAGGCTGAAGCCTGCGAGTCATAATTTCTATGTTTATAGTGCCTTACGCAACCTAAAGGTTGCAACTACCATTAATTTAAGATGTAAATTGTCTATTTTGCAGAAGTCTATATTATTAACACCTTAAGGGAGGGCGGAAAGATGATTATCAGCGCCATTAATAAGCATATTAAATATTTATTGCTATTCTAAAGTCAAACTTGCATTTCATAGGATGGAGAAAGAAGATTATTTTCTATCAGGTGAGTACGACAAATATGCTATGGGGGTCGACGAGGTATTGGTTGGTAAAACGATTCCTCTAAAAAGTTCATTTAATTTACTGCATTGATTTTTCTGTATTGATTAGATATTCCGTTGATGGCTTTGGGGTGGGATTGATGGTAAATTATGAGAACGGTGTGCTATCCAGCAAAAAGAATTATCACACCATACAAAGACTAAATATTTGGTTAGTGTTTTCAAAATAAAAAGTGTTATTACCATGAAAAGACGTAATAAATCAAAAGCTACGCGGAAAAAGGAAGAACTCCTCGGATTGTTGTTGATTATTTTGGGAGTTCTGATTCTGTTAAGTCTTGTTTCCTACCATGTTACCGATTGGCCTAATAGCAGTAGCCGCGAAAGAGTAGCCAATTGGCTGGGGCTGGCTGGGGCATGGTTGGCTTTTTATTTATTTAATTACACTATAGGTTATCCGGCTTTGGTATTGCCTTTTTTACTGATTCTCTGGGGATGGACTATTGTTACTCGTGGGTTTGTTATTTCCTTGCTTCGTCACACCGGCTACGCCTTGTTTTTTGCCCTTTGTTTTTCAGTAGCATTCGCTTTACCTCGGACAATTTCGCCTGAAACTGTTAGTGTTAATTATGAGTTCAATGGTCATGTAGGAGCATTTATTGCCTTTTTGCTTTACCGTTACTTGGGAGCAATTGGTGGCGTGCTGGTGCTGTTTGCAGCCATGCTGATAGCTTTTATTTCGATGACTAACATTAGCCTGGCAGGTTTTTTTGACTTGATTAACAATGTTTTGCAAAGATTTCGCCAGGGAATTGCGTCCTGGAAAGAGGCAAAAGAGCGGCACCGTGCGCTCAAGCAAAAACTCCGAGAGCAGAAGTTGGCACATTTCCAGGCTCCAGAAGTAACCTCCCCTCCCGGAAAAATTGTTCCCTCTACCTCCTCTAAGCAAGAAGAATTATCGTTTGAAATTGCAGAGGACGAAAAAGAAGTAGAAGCGGAAATTGTTTCTGTTTCGAAATCACCTGAAATTAGTAGCGAGAAGCTCACTTTTTCTTTGGATGAAGAAGCTGGAGAGCCTGGAAGTTTTGATGCCACCAGCGAAGGTCAGGTGGTTTCGGTGCCAGCCGATTATCGTCTTCCTCCCATTGACCTACTCGATGAATTTGTAACTATCGATTGGGAAAGACGGCAGGAAGAGTTAATGCAGGAAGCCAGGACACTGGAGCAAAAATTAGCACTCTATGGAGTTCAAGGTAAGGTTGTTCAAATACACCCGGGTCCGGTGATTACTCGCTTTGAGGTAGAACCGGCACCGGGAGTGAAAATTAGCAAATTTCAAAATATTGCCGATGACCTGGCACTGGTACTCAAAGCTAAACAGATTCGCATCATTGCTCCGATTCCTGGCAAAGCGGCAGTAGGTATTGAAATCCCTAATCCTCAACCTTCGCTGGTACCTTTTCGTAACGTTATTGAGTCGACTGAATTTCAGCAAGCCACCTCCCGGCTTACTCTCGGTTTAGGTGTAGACACTACTGGTCAGGTTTACGTCACCGATCTTACTGCTATGCCGCATCTGTTGGTGGCAGGTTCCACCGGTTCGGGCAAAAGCGTATGCCTCAATGCCATTATCGCCAGTTTACTGTTCAAGCATACCCCCGAAGAAGTGCGTTTCATCTTGATCGATCCTAAGAAATTGGAACTTTCAATCTACGCAAAATTAAGACGACATCATCTGATTACTCTATCTGGTCTAAATGAAGATGTGATAACTACCCCTGAAAATGCTATTTCTATTCTTAGGCGACTGGGGTTTGAAATGGAACGACGGTACAAAATTCTATCTAAAGCGAATGTTCGTATTTTAGAGGATTACAATGCTTGGGTAGAAGAACAACCGCCGAATGTAGTTGCCGAAAAAAATCTACAAAAGCTTCCTTACATCATTGTGATAATTGATGAACTTGCTGACTTAATGATGGTGGCTGACAGGGAAATCGAGGAACCAATCGGACGACTTGCGCACCTTTCCCGGGCCGTGGGGATTCATTTGATTGTTGCTACCCAACGTCCTTCTACAGATGTCATTACCGGGGCAATCAAGGCTAACTTCCCCTGCCGCATCGCTTTTCAAGTAGCTTCCAAAACCGATTCTCGAGTAGTTTTAGATATCAATGGTGCAGAGAGACTTCTGGGCAAAGGGGACATGCTATTTCAGCCACCACGTGAACCACTGCCAATTCGATTGCATAGTGCCTATGTTTCTACCCAGGAAATTGCCCGTATCGTTGATTATGTAGCGGCTCAGCCGGCTTTTCCGCCTTTGGAACTGCCATTTGAAAAGGAGGCAGAGATAAGCGGACAGGTAGGACAACTTGCTGGACAACGCGACGAATTGTTCAACGAGGCATTAAAATTGGTTGTGCGACATAATCAGGGCTCGATCTCATTACTGCAGCGACGATTGCGTATTGGATATGCCCGCGCTGCCCGCCTTATCGATCAGATGGAGCAAGCAGGGTTCGTCGGTGTTTTTGATGGTAGCAAGGCACGTGAAGTGCTTGTGACTGAAGAAGACCTGGAAGAGATGGGAATTATCTGATTTTTTCCCAAAGAAGGTGATTCCCTTCTCCAATTGGATTGAGGATGATTTTTTATTAATAGCAGCAGTAATGAGGAAGGGGGAGAATCGGAGGAAGTCAGTTCCCCTTCTCTTCGTAGGGGAAGGGGCGAGGGGGGTGAGGT
>Ga0164310_10000884_pt1 | contig 16557 bp, 17 predicted proteins | sample GuaBasSedimGuay1_FD_121795 | JGI IMG/M metagenome (GOLD analysis project Ga0164310, IMG submission 121795) | Subseafloor sediment microbial communities from Guaymas Basin, Gulf of California, Mexico - Guay1, Core 4569-9, 0-3 cm | ecosystem: Environmental > Aquatic > Marine > Hydrothermal vents... | reverse complement strand
GGTCGGCAGCGTTTCTCAGTTCCAAATGTTCACCCTGTATCAAGAGATAGACAGGTTTCTCAGAGCGACCCTCTACTACAAGCATATCATATCCTGCGTACTTCAGCTCTGGTCCCAGAAAGCCCCCGACGTGACTCTCGCCCCAGATTCCAGTGAGGGGGGCCTTTGAAACGAACACGCACCGGCCACTCATGGGCCACATTGTCCCTGTTATGGGCCCGGTAGCAAGAATGAGTTTGTTATCCGACGACAGGGGATCCGTCCCGCCGGGCACCTCCTCGTAGAGGAGGCGAGCAGCGAAACCATCTCCGCCAATGTAGTCACTGACCCACTCCTGAGGGAGACCCTGTGTCTTGACCCGTCTATTGGTCAAGTCGACGCGCAGTATCTTCCCGGTGTAGCCGCCCAAGTCCGGAATCGCTATCTCCCCCTCTCATGTGGACTGTGCAGTCCTGTGTATCTCGGCCAGATAGTCGCGCAGTTTGTCGTGACGCTGTACCACCGTGGTCTGCGCTGGCGTGCCGTAGATAAGGGCGCCAGTTGGGCAGACCTTCACACACTCTGGGTCTCCTCCACAGTGGTCGCACTTGATGATTCTCATGGATACTGTGTCAAGCCGGATTACACCAGAAACGCAGACACCCACACAAGACTTGCAGAGTATGCACTTGTCATGGTCAACGTACACGACTCCTGTGGCGGGGTCCCTTCGCATCGCGTAGACGGGGCAGATGTCAATACATGGTGCGTCCTCGCACGGCCCGCAGACGTGAGGGATATCCAGACCCAAGTCATCATACTTCACAATCCTCAGGCGTGCAAGAGAGGGCTGAAACACGCCTTCGTTTCGAGCTGAACACGCAATCTCACAGATTCGGCAACCAGTGCATTTGGTGTAGTCGACCATGAGTTGTTTCTGCAGCACGACCACCTCAGAGGGACTCAAGCAGGAGTATCGCGGCGCTAAAAGGTTATGGTGGTGGTCAAGCCTCGCTCACGTTACTCGACGCGGACCACCCACCCGTACGGGTCCTCAATCTCGCCGCTCTGGATTCCTGTCAGTGTGTCATAGAGGCGGCGTGTCAGTTCGCCAACTTGGCCATCACCTACGACATACGCTTGGCCCTTGTAGTACAGTTCCCCGATTGGTGCGATGATGGCCGCCGTGCCAGTGCCAAACACCTCCTCGACCTTTCCGCTGCGCACACCCTCTATGAGTTCATCAATCGAGATCTTGCGTTCGTTCACTGTGAGGCCCCAGTCGCGTGCCATGTGAATGACAGAATCGCGTGTTATTCCAGGCAGTATCGCACCATCAAGAGGAGTAGTGGCGAGTTCATCATCGAACTTCACGAAGACGTTCATTGTGCCACACTCTTCGATGTACTTGCGTTCGATGGCGTCGAGCCACAAGACCTGTGAGTAACCCAATCTAATAGCCTCCTGAGTGCCGAGAAGACTTGCAGCATAGTTGCCAATCGTCTTGGCTGCGCCCACGCCTCCACGCACTGCACGCACGTACTTGTCAGAAACGAACACCTTTACGGGGTTGAATCCGCCCTTGAAGTACGGTCCGACAGGACTGAGAATGACGTAGTAGAGGAACTCCTTGGCAGGTTTTACGCCGAGCCGGGCCTCCGTGGCAATCATGGTGGGACGTATGTACAGCGATGTCCCGGGTAGTTGAGGAATCCAATCCCTCTCAATACTGACGAGCCTCTTGATTGAGTAGAGCCCAAACTCGGGGTCAATCTCCGGCATGACCATTCTGCGGGCCGAGGCGTTGAGGCGCTCAATGTTCTTCTCAGGTCTGAAGAGAAACACGTTCTCTCCTCTGCGGTACGCCTTCATCCCTTCGAAGATGCCCTGCCCGTAATGAAGAACAAGAGCTGCAGGGTCAAGAGCAAGGGGACCGTACGGCCCAATTCTGGCATCATGCCAGTGGCCGTCGGAGTAGACCATTGTGAACATGTGATCAGTGAACACAGTGCCAAAACCAATGTTGAGAGGGTCAGCAGGTAGCGAGCCTCTCTTCTCCGGAGGTACGAGATTGACCTCTATCTCCATTGCTGCTCACAGGCCAGCCTGTCACAACCCTGCACTTAGATGTTACGGGCCAGCGCACACTCCTGCACGTAGACACTATGTAACGGAATACCTTAAGAGCATGAGAACAGTGTCGTTCAGTGAATAGATGGAGAGGGCTCCTCATGAGTCATAGAGAAGGACTGTCCGACGCATACGACATGGATCCCAAGGATGTCCTGACCCAGTACAGCGTTGAATGGGTCGCCCTTCGGAAGTCCTACGAGGAATTGAGAAAGAAGCTCCGAGAAGTCCAAGAGGAGCTGAACGAACTGGATAGACAGCTCGCTGATGGTGAGATTACAGAGGAGCAGCACCTCGAGAAGTACAGGGAGAAGTGGCAACAGTCCACGGAACTGGTACAGGTCAAGCGGGAAGTAGAATCACGACTGTACGAGATTCAAAAGCAGATTAGAGAGGCCAATCGCCAGCTGCGGCTCCAAGAGGAGGAGCAGCGACAACGAGAGAGAATAGAGCAGGAAAAGGCCAACGCAATGATTGAGTGGATGTCGCTGCGTCAGGGCTTCGAACTGATTGCGAACAGAAGACGAGAGATCAACCGCGAGATGGATGAGATAGAGGCCAAGCGCGGGGCGGGGACCATCTCGGACGAAGAGTACCGCGAGGCAAGAGTGCGCCAAATCAGACAGTTGGCTGAGCTACGTACTGTGGAGTCAGATGTCAAACGGCGACTCGGCGAGCTTCTGGAGATAATCCGTAGCTAGAGACGGTTTCAGCCAAGAAAAAGAGGGAGGGGCATGACCCCGTAGGGGGCCAGCTCCAAGATTATGACAGATAACCCATGTCAATCATTGCATTGGCTACCTTCAGGAAGCCAGCAATGTTTGCGCCCATGACATAGTCACCAGGCTTGCCGTACTTCTCAGCGGTCTCGTACGCGGTCTTGTGAATGCCGACCATGATCTCGTGGAGCTTCCGGTCGACCTCCTCACGAGTCCAGAAGTAGCGCATGCTGTTCTGGGCCATCTCAAGACCAGAAACAGCAACACCGCCTGCATTGGCAGCCTTACCCGGTGCGAAGAGCACACCAGCATTCTGGAAGATCTCAACGGCATCCGGCGTGCAAGGCATGTTAGCACCCTCACCGACGGCAATCACACCGCCATCTACAAGTGCCTGAGCCTCCTTGCCGTCAAGCTCGTTCTGGGTCGCGCAGGGCAGGGCAATCTGAGTGCCATAGACCCACGGGTTGCTCTCGGTGCTGTACTCGACTCCAAAGTGTTCGGCGTACTCCTTGATACGGCCACGGCGCACGTTCTTCAGTTCCTTGACCCAAGCGAGCTTCTCAGCATCGATGCCATTAGGATCGTAGATGTTGCCGTTTGAGTCGCTGAGCGTGACGACCTTGGCTCCGAGCTGGATGCACTTCTCGGTAGCGTGCTGGGCAACGTTGCCCGAACCAGAGATTGCCACAGTCTTGCCCTTGATTTTCTCACCCTTGGTCTTCAGCATCTCTTGGACAAAGTAGACAACGCCATATCCGGTGGCCTCAGGTCTGATGAGGGAACCGCCCCAACCCGCACCCTTGCCGGTCAGCACGCAGGTGCCGTGAACATTCTTGATCTTTCTGTAGGCACCGTACAGGTAGCCAATCTCACGACCACCAACGCCAATGTCACCGGCGGGGACATCTGTGAACTGGCCGATGTGCCTGTTCAGCTCAAGCATGAAACTCGTACAGAATGCCTCGACCTCGGCATCGGTCTTGCCGTGCGGGTCAAAGTCACTGCCACCCTTGCCACCACCCATCGGAAGACCGGTGAGGCTGTTCTTGAAGATCTGTTCGAAACCGAGGAACTTCAGGATGCCAAGGTTCACAGTCCTGTGAAATCGCAGTCCGCCCTTGTACGGACCAAGCGCTGAGTTGAACTCAACTCGGAACCCTCGATTGACCTGAATCCTGCCATCCTTGTCTTTCCAAGGCACGCGGAACTGAATCACGCGCTCTGGCTCGACAATCCGCTCAAGGATCGCGAACTCCTTGAACTTTGGATGCTTCTGAATGGCAGGCTCCAAGGACTCGAGGACTTCGCGAACGGCCTGATGGAACTCCTTCTGCGTAGGGTCCTTCTCGACCACCGCGTTATAGACACTCTCGATGTAACTGTCCATGGATAACAACTTCCATTGGATTGTTTGGCATGGGCGCGGGACTGGAGGTTGCACATAAATGAATCGGAATCGGCCCCGTCCGAAACAGGGCGTGATTGATGTATTCGAACACGTGTTCTAATATTCGAAGAGCCTTTAGGTCGCGGGCGCGAGAATGTGCTTGGTCAGGGCAATGAAGTCCTACGAGCAGGAGTGGATCTCCCCCATCTTAGAGGTCTACAAGAAGCGCAAGATCACCGACACGTACACAGTCATCTTGGGTCTCAACCCCATGGGACAGGCGCTATGCCGCCGGCTGTACGAGCGAAACCGTTACGAGACCATCCTCGTATTCAACTCGCCTTCCTTCTCAACTTGGAACCGATATCCATCGGATGTGAAACCCCCGGTTGTTCCGGTACACGCGATGGCCGATGATGAAACGATGTTGATCTTTGGAGATGTGTTCGTCAAGGACTACGAATGGGTCACAGACATGCTGTTCTATCTCAGCGAACATGTCCCCATGCGTTTCGTGATTGCACTCTCGCTGTATGACGGACCGACCTGTGGACAAGTACTCACACAGAAGGGCGAACGCCTCCTGAAACGGATGGAGATTCCACGAGGTCACCCGGAGTTCTATGATGGACTTGTCGCGCCCCTCATCAGTATCGGTAACGTGATTGACATCGACCCAGTAGTCCTCTATCTTGAGTCCACGCCTGACGAGATTGTTCTTCAGGTGGACGATGTGACCGTCACACAGGCAGACATCGACGGGGCGATGATTCTCCTAGAGAAGGGTCTTCGCATCTAGCGACCGTGTCAGTCAATGGTGTCGCCAGGCACCGTTCGACCATAGCCGGTTCTGTGGCGCTCCCGTTTGGGAGGTGTGCGTTTCAGTGTCGTAGGTCCGGGAAGACGAGCATCACACTCCTTGCAGAGGAGGGCGCGGGTCTCTCGGATTGACACAATCTTGCCGCAGGAGATACACGTCCACATCCCAGCCTGATAGAGGCGCGTCTTACGCAGGATGACCCGAGCAAGCCCTCTGAGGGGCTCGGGACAAGACTCTGCGACGCCCACAATCCCCGTCCGCGACCAGTCACATATGACAGAAACAAGCGTCGTCGTGAGCTCGATAATCTTGGTCGTTGCTTCCTCGACGTTCCCGATTCTCTTCTCGCGTCGTTTCGGAGCAGCGGTGGCATCGGCCAAGAACTCCATGAACGTGAAGAACGCAGGTGGTGAGAGAGAGTCTCTCCCTCTCGACTCGACCATCTGAGCGAGCACTGCAGATATCATCAGGGTCTGGGCATAGTCCTTTCTGAGGATGGTGCGAATCTCCTCCGCGATTTTCTCCGGATCAAGCGTGTATCTCCCGGGGTCGAGTCCATTCTCGCGAGCAATCTCATGTACAGCAGAGAGCAGGTTCTTTCCCTTGGCCATGTCTTGGTTGACACGCCTAGCAATCTCACTGTACGACTGCCCGGCGTCAGAAGCTATTCTCCGAACGAGGTCTCGCGCTGTTAGACTCAATTCTCTACACATACCTGGTGGCATGATTTCTACGGCCACATTGGCATTTTAGACTAGCTATTACGCCAGTCGGAGCGGCCTAGCCGCACTTCTTGCTCAACTTATAAGCAATGAAGACAAGACGATGGCGCCTACTTGACATCGAAGCGACAGCTGGGTGAGAACCATGATGCTCTCAGACAGGGACATCCTTCGTGAGATTCAGCGAGGAGCGATCTCAATTGTGCCCTTCGACAAGTCAGCACTGGGCCCCTGCTCGATAGACCTCACCCTTGACTCTATCTTCAGAGTGTACCATGAAGGGGACATTGTTGATGTCAAGAGAGCAATGGCACAGGACGAACACACTGAGCTGGTCGACACGCGGGGAGAGGCGTTTGTGATTCATCCAGGTCAATTCATTCTCGGTCAGACTCAGGAAGCAATCGCTGTGTCTAACGAGTATGCTGCGCTACTTGAGGGGCGGTCCAGCATCGCACGACTGGGTATCATAGTCCACGCAGCTGGCCTCGTCAACCCCGGCACGGGTATCAGGAAACCGGGGAAACTCACGCTGGAGATATTCTGTGAGAACCGCAGTCCGGTGGCGCTCTACCCCGGAATGAAGATCGTTCAGGTGATGTTTGTTAGACTCAGCAGTCCCGCTGAACTGGCGTACGATCTTAGAGAAACCAGTAGGTACGTTGGACAGGACTCACCTGACATTGGAGAATTGTAAAGCATCAGCAGCCTGAATGATATGCATTTCAACAGACCAGAAATACCGTGTCACAATACTCATTCGTCAGAAAGACAGATGCATAAACGACAGTCATGTCGTTTGCCCAACGGCAATCCTCATAAAGGGGATTTCTCCGGCGAGCCATAGTGGTCGTTCTGATGAAAGACTACGATGTCATTCTTGCCAGTGGTGCTGAGCACCTCAGAGAGCGGTTCGAGAGCCATGGCTTTCGAGTCTTCACGTGCGAGAGGAACTACGACAACAGGCGGATGTTTCCCAATGCGGACATCTACGTAAGGATTCCCGACGTAGCCGAACTCTCGGATAGGCGGGTTATCGTGGTCCAGTCCTGCACCGGGTCGAGTCCCGCTGAGAGCGAGTTCTTCTCGACTTCCGACCGGCTGGTTGAGCTCCTGTTAATCCTCGACGCTCTGAGCCGGCCCGTGGAGGTTGAGAAGGTAGGCCATAAGCAGTACAAGACAACGCCGGTAATCCCGCCAGCCAGCGTGGAGGTCGTCCTTACGTTCCAGCCCTTCGCCCTACAGGACAAGGCCTTCGAAACAGGGGAGGCGGTTTCAGGTCGATGGGCCATGGACACCATAGCACGGGCCTGCAATAAGGTCTGGGTGTTGAACCCCCATGCCTCCACCGAGATAGAGTGGATGCGCGCACTAAGGAATCGCGGCGTCCTTGAGAACCTCGACATCACGCCGGACCTGATCAAGTTTGGCGCGGAACGGTTCGGCTTTGACAACTATGTGGTCGTCACACCTGATGAGGGCGGGCAGGAACGCTTCAATGTCGAGGGTTTCGGGAAGAGCAGAAGCGACTCCTTCACCGTGGAACTCACCGGTGAACTGGCAGTAAAGGGCAGGCAGGTCATAGTGGTCGACGATCTCACCAAGAGCGGAAGTACACTTCTGAAGGCGGCTGAGAGGCTCCGTAGTCTTGGAGCAGAGGATGTTGGTCTTGCGGTCGCCCACGTGCTGCCTCTGATAAATCAGGGTGAAGATCTGCTTGAGAAGCTCATCGAGAAGAGCGGAGGAAAGATCGTCACCTCGAACACAGTAAGGACACGGGCCTTCTGTGAGAAGAATCCGCAGCTGACCTACAACGTGGTGGACACCCTCGTGAAGATGTTGTAACCACTCTCAACGACTCACTCGGAGTACCGCTCGGCCTTTGAGGTGGCTATCCACGCCTTGGTAGTGAACCTCTCGACAAGGCCTTTCTTCTCGAGGTCATTGAGTGTGCTGACCACGGCGTTCTGGTCGCATTCCACATGGCGGTTGTTGAGAATCCTCGTTATGGCAGCAGGACGATGGCTGTCTTTCAGTATGACAGAGAGGACGCTGCGCTCGAGATCTGTTAGCTCCTCGCTCATGTTCATCACTCACCGAGCGAGCGTGGGACTTCGGTTTTAAGGCTATCTCTTGCGCGGTGGCTGGTGGTGTGGTCGAAATCCTTTTTACACGACCGGGGCGCTCCGCCTCGGAGTCAGCATAGCATGGAACCAGAGAGGGAGTATCACATTGGTATAGCGCCCGGCGAGATGCCGGAGCTTGTTCTTCTCCCGGGGGACCCACAGCGGTCCGAGATGATTGCAAAGAGGTTCTTTGACAACCCCCAAGAGGTCGCACATAGGCGGGAGTACTGGAGCTTTCGGGGCGAATACAAGGGGGTGCCGGTGGGAGTCTGCTCCACAGGGATTGGATGCCCATCCGCAGCCATCGCACTGGAGGAGCTGGTCGGGGTCGGATGCCGGGTCTTCATGAGAGTGGGAACGGCTGGCGCCATCGACCCCTCACTGAAAGCCGGCGACCTCGTAATCTTTACAGGGTCGGTGAGAGACGAGGGCACTTCGAGGCAGTACGTGCCGACCATCTACCCCGCCATTGCTGATCCCAGTGTCGTTATTGCCCTGTCGCGTGCCGCAGAGGACAGAGGTGTGCCCCATCGTGTGGGTATAGGACACAGCAAAGATGCATTCTACAGTGAGCATCCAGATCTTGTGGCCGACCCCGAGGGGATGCGCCGCCGTTGGGCCGCGCTGCGTAAGGCAAACGTGCTCGCCACGGAGATGGAGTCTGCAGTTCTCTTCGTGATTGGGCAGCTCAGACGGGTCAGAGTGGGAACCGTCTGTATCATCATCGGAGAACCGGTGGATAGGGAAACAAAGATAACAGAGAAGCCTCCACTCGATGACCTGATACTCGTGGCACTGGACGCACTGGTTAGTCTTGCAGGTGCCTCGGAATGACTCTATATCCCACCAAACCAGAGCTTCTTCTGGACCAGTGCGTTGAGATTCGCCGCATCCTGCTGGGTCATACCTGTGATCTGTGCAAGCTGTTCTGGGCTTGTGGCTACGAGGTCGGTCGAGGTCTTAATCCCAGCAGCAATTATCGCCTCGATGATGTTTGGTGCCGTCCCGAGCTCAGTGAGCAGTGCACGAAGCTCGTCCTCCGTGCGGGTCTCAAGCTCCGGCGGCGGTACCTTCGGAATCTCCTCCTCAGGTGCGGCGGCGGGCCTTTCCACAGTGGCGCTCAGGTCCCTCAGGGCGGGGGCCGTGGCTGATCCACTGACGAAGGACTCGATGAAGGCCGGCCGGAGCATATACAGTCCGAGTGCCAGCGCAATGACAATCGAGGGTATCAACACAATAGGCCCGATATTCACGCCTTGAATTGATCCCGACGGACCCAGAAACGGCAGTGCGTTGTGGACGCCAGTGAGCAAAACATCCACCCATGAGTCGCCGGAAACATCAGTGGCGAATATGAACCACAGCGGGGAGAAAAACGCAAGGCCCCCAACCTCATAGATGAGGATCTCGCGGAACTGTTCGCGGTAACGGAACCACGCGATGATGAGTGGCACAACAATCACGGCAATCGAGATTCCAAACCATGCAAGGTATGCGTTCCAGATTGCCTGCAGCGCTGCTGGGTCGGTGATCCCGAAGCCAGCCACCTTGATGAAGGCGCAGCCCATGAATATGATTCCTGGAAGAAGTGCGCCAAACATGATGCCATGAGCATAACGCAAGACTTACCTCACCTCAGGGCCTCTCACGCTTTAAGTGGCTACGTATCTTAAAGGTCTTGTTGCCACATGGAGATAGCTCCAACAGGCTTATGAAGAGGACAGCGGAGAGGCCGGATAGACCACAGATGAAGCCGTTCTTTGTCATCGGGACTAGGCCCGAGATCATCAAGACCGCACCTGTCATTCGCGAGTTTGAGGATAAGCGCGGAATCCGGTGCTTCCTTCTCCATACAGGCCAGCACTACTCTGAAACAATGAGCAATGCGTTCTTTGAGGACATGGATCTCCGAGCACCAGACATGAATCTCAACATCGGCTCAGGCTCTCACTCGGAACAGACGGCAAAGGCCCTCATCGGTATCGAGAAGGCATTACTCAAGGAGAAACCGGACATAGTCATAGTACAGGGTGACACGAATGCTGTTCTGTCGGCAGCCATTGCGGCCGTGAAACTGCACATTCCAGTCGGTCACATAGAGGCAGGTCTCAGAAGCTACGATCAGAGGATGCCCGAGGAACACAACCGACGACTCACTGACCACGCGTCAAAGTTCCTCTTTGCCCCTACAGAGCGCTCTGCCGAGATACTCAGAGGGGAGAATGTCTGGGGTGAGATCTTTGTTACAGGAAACACAGTCATTGACGCGTTGGAGATGCGCCTGCCGGCCGCCATGAAAGCACCCCTTCCGCCAATTGCTGAGAAACTCGGGGAGTTCGTCCTGCTGACACTTCACCGCGCAGAAAACGTGGATGACAAGGCGACTCTTCAAGGACTGATTCGCGGGCTTGGGGAAATTGGTGTTGACATCGTGTTCCCCGCTCATCCGAGAACGGTAGCGCGGCTCAAGCGATTTGGAATGACCAAAATGGTCGAAGAAACTGGAAAAATCCATATCATCGAGCCTGTCGGCTACCTGAGATTCCTTAGGATGATGAAGGAGTGCATGTTCGTACTGACCGATTCGGGAGGGATTCAAGAGGAAGTCACGTCCCCGTCTATCAACAAAAGAGTGTTTGTACTACGCACGTCGACTGAGCGTCCGGAGGCTGTCGAATCGGGGCACGCCATGGTAGTCGGAGTCGACCCCACCAAGTTTCCCACGATAATCAAGAGGGAGATCGAACGGGGTCTTGATGCGGACCGTCCGTGTCCCTACGGTAGAGGAGATGCCTCAAAGAGGATAGCTGACATATTGACAGAGCGATTGCCATAGGAAAGATGACAAAATCGGCGCCAAAAAAGGGCCTCAAATGGCCAATTTCGAAGGCTGTTCAGACAAGTCTTATAAGCGGCCAGAGGTCAGGCTCTCTTAACGTGCTTTAAGTAGAGAGGAACACCATAATGAGCTTCGTTGTAAAGAGCAAGATTCAGGAGTTTGCAAAGAAGAACAATCTGATGGTTGGCTCTGACTTCTATGGTGCACTGGACAAGGAGATCGAGAGGATTCTCACGGCTGCTGCCAAGAGGTGCACTGAGAACAAGCGGAAGACCTTGAAGGCCTACGACCTGTAGGCCGGTGGAACAGGAAGTTCACCCATGTGTGTACTTCCCGTTCACACTCTTTTTTCATATCGTCATTCTTATCAGCCGATGTCGTGTGACGTGGCTATCCGACGGTGTGAGGATAGCTGGCAATGTATAGGGTGTGTCTGACCAACGACGATGGGCCGCACAGCGAGGGCCTCATCAGACTTGCCGAGGTATTGGCTCGGGTTGTCGATCTCGTGGTCATAGTGCCTGACGGGCAGAGGAGTGCAACGGGCAAGGCTCTGACACTGAATCGGCCACTGCGCGCCCAAGAAACTGCCAGAGAGGGATATAGGCTCATCACACACGATGGGACCCCGGCCGATTCTGTCGTTCTTGCTGACTGGTTTGCAAGAGATGTGGATCTGTTCGTGTCAGGGATAAACGCGGGTGCGAACGTGGGATACCAGAGCATGCTAACCAGTGGCACGGTTGGGGCCGCACTGGAAGCAGCGTTGAAGGGCTACCCAGCAATCGCGGTTTCGGTGGAGGCGTCACCATCGGAATGGTTCAATCACGAGGGCAGCGACCGCGACTATGACAGAATCTGCAAGATAGTGAAGGACATTGTCATGCTCGTCTTGGAGAAAGGGATGCCACAAGAGGTCGATGTGATCAACATCAACTTTCCATGCCATGTTTCGAAAGACACTGAAATCAGAATCACACGGCCAACTCGCGTAAGAATGCGTAATGAGGTCGTAGAACGGATTGATCCGCACAATAGGAAGTACTACTGGCTCAAGGGTATTGAGGTCAAACCGCTGCCCGGCACCGACGCATATGCCGTCCTGAAAGAGGGCAATGTGTCAATCTCACCAATCAGAATTAGTGGTGCGACGGGGGAGAGTCTGCGCAGGCTCAAGGAGTTTCTCGGGCTGTGACACGGGCAAGAGCAGCCCACAAGGCGTCTGTCGTAGGGCGCTCCAACGGTTTCTTCTTGTCACCCTCGATAATGACTCGTTCGTCGTGTTGCTCAAGAATCCGCCCGACAACCACGGCGGGTACCTCTGCTGAACGCAGGGCTGTGACCACATCTTCTTCATGTCCCTGTCGACAGGTCATCACCATGCAACCACTACTAATGAGAGACAACACATCGACATCGAGTGCTCTGCAAATCTCCGCAGTTGCGGGGTGAACCGGAATCTGCCCCATCCAGATCTCTACACCGACGCGGCTGGCGTCACACAGTTCGTGGATGCCACCGGCCAGTCCGCCTTCCGTGGGGTCATGCATGGCCGTGACGTGCCCGGTTGAGAAGGCTGTCACTCCATCACGAACCACACTGATGTGTTTCCTCAGTTCTCGTGCCTCGGAGATGACTTTGTCGCCCACAAGCGGTCTCAGATAGGCCTCTCCCTCTGCGGCCAGAATGGCCGTTCCCTCTATGCCCACGGTCTTCGTCAGAATCACCGCATCGCCGGCCCTTGCACCAGACGATGTCACGTACTCTCCGTTCTCGCAGACACCCATCATGAACCCTGCGATGATGGGACGATCGAGTCCCTCCGTTATCTCCGTGTGGCCGCCCACCACTGATATCCTGAGCTCTGCGGCCGCTTCGTGAATCTGGTGAGCGATACGCTCAAGCTCGCCCTTCGAGCATCCGGGCGGTAAGAGGATGGACACAAGGAACCACCGCGGCTGCACTCCAAAGGTTGCGACATCATTGGCATTGACATTGACCGCCAGCCAACCTATGTCTTCGACAGAGCCGGTGATGGGATCGGTGGAAGCGACAATGACATGATTCCCAACTCGAATGAGTGAGGCATCCTGCCCAAGCTGGGGGCCAAGTATGACATCAGGGTCGTGGGAACCAAGGAACGGGAAGACAATGTCCTTTAGAATGTCTGGGGGAACCTTTCCAGGGAGCATAGCCTTGGCCTCGCCATGTTGGGTGGTGCGCACAGGTCCTGTGCCATGGCGTATGAAAAGTGAATTCATCGATGCCCCGTTGCGGGACTCTCCTCACTCACTATGGGCACCAGGCAGATGTCAGACCTGCGCGCATGAGTGGCACACCTACTCTGCTAATAATCCCATCGAGACGGCAAAGCTATGAGAGATATGCCTCTGCCCTCTTGAGCTCTTTAGGGCTAAGACGAGAGCGGGTACGACATGCCGCAAGGAAGGCACCGAGTACCGAGTCCACCCTGAGAATCTCATGTGTCAGGAACGCACGACCTCCGCAGATACGTGCGACAAGAAACGCACCGAAGGTCCTGCGGAAGGTGGGCACCGCCAAGATAGTCTCAATGACATCGTGAAGGCCTTCCTTCTTCATGCGAAGTGTACTCGCCAATTCCAGAGCGTCGTGGTAAGGTAGCTTGAATACCCTGACCCAATTGCGCTCGTCCGAATTGACATTCACCGCAACCAGTCGAGTCTTCTGTTTCTTGGCCAGCCTAGCGGCCCTCACAAGATCCCGAACCGGTGTGTACTGGGCATGGCCAGGACCCACTGACTGGGCGAGGGGAATGTTAGGCGAAAAGTCGGATATCACAACAATCAGCGACTCGACATCAGGGTTCCGCATCTTCTCACGTTTCAGGGTCTCCATGGCCTTCATGATACCATCTGCCAGTGGTGTGAGGCCGGAAAGCCTGAGTCGTGCAAGTGCCCGGTATATCTTGTTCCAGTTGCTGGTGGGTGCTTGCACCTCAACGGCGCCGCTGTCCTTGAATGCCACAATCCCAACTCGGTCCCTTGAGCCACGGGTCTCCCGTTCAATTCTCTCCACCACCTTGCGAACATCGGACATGTGCGCACGCATTGAGAGGCTCACATCGATTACCAAGATCACTGTCAGTGGTGTTCGTGCAGTGAACACCTTCTCTCGGATGTCCTGCCATGCTATCTTGAGAGGTCTTCCTCTCTGTTTCTTGCCCGTTCTCGCAATGGCGGCCAAGACTGTGGTCGGCACATCAATGCTGGACACCTCGCCCGATGGCATGCGTGAGCGGAAAGGACGACCCTGCTTTGTTGACTCAGAGGCCTTGAGTGTACCGGAGCCCCGTGAGGCAACCCTCTTGCGAATCCAGCCCCCAGACGACACACGCGAACGGATCATTGCCCTCGCACGCAACTGTTCCACGTCAAAGAGGGCTTTCCCGCTCTCGAGGTCCGGGACCTTGACAAAGAAGTCGCGTTCCAACGCAGGTGTTTCCCGGATGTCTGACTTGGGCCCTGCTATCTTCGAGCGAAGCGACTCGCTGTAGGAACGAGTGGCGGTTCCGAGCTCATCGCCGGGCTCTGGTTCGGCCTCACCAGGTTCGACCACATCGATGCCAGCAGCAGGGCCTCCCTTCCGTTGCGTCATCCGCCTCAGCCACTCCCTGACGAACAGGTACATGAGCGGGGCAAAGACTACGGTGTCAACAACGAGAACTGGAAGCGGTGGCACTTGGCCCAGAGGGGTTTCTGCAACGAAGTTGATGGGATTGTAGAGGAGCCACGCAAGATAGGTGACGACAACGAAACCCATTATCGCACAGATGGCCCCCTTAATCGGATCGCCCCGAGGATTCCGAATCCCTTTAGGAGCTTTTTTTTTCCGCCCCCGGAACCGGACTCGGCATACCTACTCTGACGGCCGAACCTTCCACCGCTGAACCTCGACCCAGTCTTCTCCTTGGACGGAGGAACCTCTGTGGGCGACTTTCGTCTGTCACGGGTCTTCTTTGCAACTTGGTCTGCTCGAATCACCGCCTCGTCGATATCTTCGTGGGAGGGAGGCTCGAGCAGTCCTCCCCTACGGGTTCTATGACTCAGTGCCAGATGTGCCGCCAAGCGCATGTCCTCAAGAGTGACCTCGGTGCGCCCCATAAAGGCAGCGTGAGTGATTGCGGTCTTGCTGATGATGATGTCAGGGCGGACACCATCCACCTCTAGGGCATCGCACGCCAGAGCGATTGCGTACAGCTTGCTCTCCGGCAATACAACATCATCAAGGATCTCTCTAGCTCTCTGAATCTTCTCCCTTAGCGCACGCTGTCTGTCAGCCCATTCTTCATGGAATTTCTCGGGGTCCTCCTCAAAAGAGAGGTTCCGTCTGACCAGTTCCATTCGATCCTCGATGGACAGATTCCGCCCTACTGCTACGTGAAGCGGAAACCTGTCGAGGAGCTGCGGACGGAGTTCTCCCTCCTCGGGGTTCATTGTTCCAATCAGGATGAAGTCCGATGGGTGCGTGATGGAGATGCCTTCACGCTCAATCACGTTCATCTTTGTGGCCGCAGCATCAAGAAGGTCGTCAACAAGATGATCAGGTAGAAGATTGACTTCGTCCACGTAAAGGACGCTCTGGTTCGCCTCAGCAAGGATACCGGGGCGAAGGGCCTGAATCCCCTCCTGTAAGACTCGCTCGATGTCGAGAGCTCCAATTAGTCTATCTTCGGTCGTGGACAGAGGAAGGTTGACCACTCGCATCTTACGCTTCATCGAAGGGAGATGTCCCTCTTTCTGAAGGCGTTCAAGGCACTCAGGACACAGAGCGTCCTCACGGTAAGGATTGCACCCGAACCGGCAACCTTCGACGACATCAACCTCTGGCAAAAGGTCTGCGAAGGCTCGCACAAGCGTGGTCTTGCCGGTCCCCTTGGGGCCGGAGATGAGAACACCACCAATCCGCGGATTGATTCCGTTCAGTATCAGTGCCAGTTTCAGGTCATCAAGATCTACAAGTGACGTGAAGGGTAGTATGGGTCGAGTGTGGGCCTGCAACAACTCATCCGTCCACAACCGGGCTTTCTCGGGCGCTTCCGCCTGACCAATAATAAGTGGATTGGTCAACGTAGACGAGTGGGACGGTCAGACAAATAAGGACGGCAGACAAACCAAGAGCGAGGTTCGCCATTGTTCTCTGCAATCGATCATCTTGAGTGCCCCCGATGCGGAAAGAAGTATTCCTGTGAAGCAACGGCGTCTGTCTGTGTCTGTGGCTCCCCGCTTCTGGCGAGGTATGATCTGAAGATTGTGGAAGAAGCCGCACAGATGGACCTGTTTCCGACGAGAATCAACTCAATGTGGAGATACTCATTGCTCTTGCCTCTGAAGAGCCCATCCTATGTCTTTAGCCTGGGAGAGGGCTGGACACCGCTTTTGGAGGCACCCCGATTGGGAGCGGATGTGGGGCTGAGGATGCTTCACGTGAAGGATGAAACTCGCAACCCAACGGGATCTTTCAAGGACAGGGGACTCAGTGTTGCAGTGTCAAAGCACGTCGAGCTGGGCTGCAAGAAGTTTGCCATGCCGACAGCAGGGAATGCAGGTGTATCGATGAGTGCCTATTGTGCGAGAGCGGGCGCAAAGGCCAGGGTGTTTATGCCCACCGATACCCCACGGCCCTTCTTTGATGCCTGTGCGTACTACGGAGCGGAGGTGACAAGCGTTGACGGGACAATCTCCGACTGCCACTCCAGAATGGTCGAGGAGTGCGCAGGATGGACGGATCTGTCAACGACACGCGAACCTTTTCGTGTTGAGGGTGAGAAGACAATCGGTTTTGAGATTGTGG
>Ga0164310_10000883_pt1 | contig 16559 bp, 19 predicted proteins | sample GuaBasSedimGuay1_FD_121795 | JGI IMG/M metagenome (GOLD analysis project Ga0164310, IMG submission 121795) | Subseafloor sediment microbial communities from Guaymas Basin, Gulf of California, Mexico - Guay1, Core 4569-9, 0-3 cm | ecosystem: Environmental > Aquatic > Marine > Hydrothermal vents... | reverse complement strand
ATCATGAAGTTCAGCATCTGGTCTCAGAATGGAGACTTGAACTCCTACAACTCCTGAAATTGTTGTTCCCTGACTCTGGGCCCTGTCCACTACCTTTGCCGGTTCTCCTGTTTTCTTTAGATATCCATGGGTAAATCTCCATGTCCTCGCTCTGTCGCTTGGAAGCTTTCCTGAAAGAACAAGTTCTGTTCCTAAGGCACCGGATCTGATTATTTGTTGAAGCATTCTGTAAGCAATTACTTTAAACTTTAGAGATCCTTTTCTCTCTAGGGAAATTGCAATTTCGTCAGCTACCAGTTGTGCGTCAAGTAGGGGTTGTGTTATTTCTACGATTTCAATGTGTGGGTTGTCAAGCTTAAACCGTCTTTTCAAAATTCTTGTCAACTCTTCGATCTTCTCTCCTTTCCTTCCAATCACTAGGCCTGGACGCGAAGTGAAAACTTTTATCTTCTCCCCTACCGGTGTATACTCAATAATAACTGAACTGATTTTTCCTTTTCCTAGTGTGTTCTTGATATGCTCTCTAACTCTAAACTCATCTTTCTTGAACGTGACAAATCTTTTTTCTTCCATTATTTCTTCCCCTTGTTTGATTTAGTTGTTTTCTTTTGAGCTTTTTCAGGAAATTCTTTAGCTTTCAATATTACGTTTGTTCTTTTTGCTGAGCGGCCACCACGTCTCATTGGCCTGTTTGCCCAGGACGCTGAAGCAAGGCAGATCTTTGTTTCTTCCAATTCCATTTGGTTCGTTATGACATTTCCTTTCAGGGCTTTAAGCATGTTGATGAAGTGGCCGCAGGCCTTAATTGGGTATCTTCCTGAACTGCCTGGCCCTTTTCTATGGGGAATTTCTCCCTTGAATGGAACTGCTTTCTTCATTTTAGTTACTCTATCTAAATCAGCTAGGGCATCATCTATCTTTTTGTTCTTTATGAAATTACAGAGGTACATCGATTGTTTTTTGGAAACTGGGAGGCCTGCGCCGCGAGCGATCGCCTCCTCTTTCTTTGTGATTTTCACTGGCTCTTTCTTTTTTTCTTCCTTCTTGGCCTTAGTTTTATCTTCGGGACCGGAATCTTTCTTCCCTGTTGGTTTCTCGTCTTTCTTTTCTTTCGATTTCTCTTCTGGCTTTGCTTCGGCCTTTTTCTCTTTCATGCCGGCTTCTATTTCTCGAGCTTTCTCTTTGTCAACTGGAAGTGGCTTAGGTTTGACCTTGTTCGTTTTCTCCGATTCGCTCTTGCTGCGAATCGAAACCTCTCCTGGTTTCGATGCATCCAGGTCTTTGGGCGGAGCTTCTCGCTGCGGCGAACTGAGATCCGACTTCTTCTTTTCTACTTTCTTCTCTGTTGTTTTTGGTTTAATCTTTTCTGCCATTTTTACTTCTTCTGTGAACGAGACGATTTAGTTGCCCCAATTCCTGCGGAACCGTGATTTACTCTTGGTCTTGTCATTGAGAACTCTCCGAGTCTATGCCCAATCATTTCGACTGTAATCTGAACGTCTTGAAATGCCTTTCCGTTGTGGATTCCAATTGTTAACCCGACAAGTTTTGGAACTATCACTATGTCTCTGAGGTGTGTTCTGATTCTTTTGTTTCTTACGCCTTTTTTCTCGCATCTTTTGATAAACTTTTCAATTGAATCAAAGTTTCTCATAACTGTTCTTCTAGAGCGTGCTGGTAAGAATTTTGCGGACTCCCTAACGTCCAGTGCCTTAAGATCCTCTAGAGGTTTACCTCTGTAGACTTGTTCTTTCTTTCTTACTTGTACTTCTTCGTGTTTGTGTTTTTTTGCCATTATTTCTTGTATCCTGTTTTTCTCGGCCTTATGTGTCCTACCTTCTTTCCTGGTGCAGCATCCCTCTTAGCAATCTTGGAGCCGACATTCTTACCTTGGCCGGAACCAAATGGGTGATCTACCGCATTAACTGCAACCGCGGAGATTCTTGGCCAGAGTTTGGAGCGTGCTTTCATTTTATAATACTTGTTACCTGCCTTTACAAACGGCTTTAGGATCTTTCCGTCCCCTGCAATCCTCCCGATGGTTGCTCTGCAGTTTTCGTTAAGAGTTATTTGCTTTTTGTTGGGCATTGTGATTATGACTTTCTTTGTGTCTAATTTCTTTGTTAGTATCGCGGAACTTCCGGCTGTTCTAATCATCTTCCCACCATCTCCGGGGTTTCGTTCGATATTATAAATTTGCTTTCCTGCAGGTATCTTCCCGATGGGTAAAACATGCCCTTCTTTTACTTCCTTGCCTAGATGCACTTTCTGCTCTACGAATGCTCCGTTGAAAGCGGGATTGTAGAATGTTTGATTGTCAATCAGAACCTTCATCAAAGGTGCAGAATGTGCCGCTGAGTGTATTATTCCGATTATTTCTGCTTCGCCTTGAACATTTACTGCAGGATAACCTATTTTTTTGTTGTAAGCTTTCTTTCTAACTCTGTAGGTTAAAGATCCCTTTCCCCTGGCCTGTTGGATTATTCGTTTTCCCATTATATCATCCCCAGCTTTGTTGCGATGTCAATTGCGGGGTTCTCATTTGCGAATTTTACGTAGGCATACTTTTGGTTTGCTCTGATGAGAGTTCTTACTTTCTTAATTTTCACATTGAATGTCCTCTCGACTTCCTTCTTTATTTCGTCTCTTGAATATCTTTTTTCAACTTTGAACAAAAGAGTGTTATCTAAGTCTATCATTTTTACTGCTTTTTCTGAAGTTACTGGTTTTAGTATCATTTCTTTTTCTCCTTAGTCTCTTTCTTTGGTTTGTCTTTAGATAAATCGTCAAGAGCTTGTTTTGTGTAAACTGTTAGTCTTCCTAGTGGCCAGAAGTCAGAGATTGAGACCTCTCCGATAGCTTTGACATCGAATCCTGAGAACTTCGCCTTCTCGTCGTTGCCTGTAATGATTAAAACTCCGGCATTTGACTTGTATTTTCTTCCTCTGAGCTTTCCCTTTCCTGCTCGAACTTCTCTGTTCTTGAATGCGAGCCTTGAAACTTCTCCGAAGATTGCTTTGATTGTTTCCTTAAGTGCCTTTGTTTTTGTTGGAAGTGATTCTAGAACAAAGGGCGTGTTTTCTATTTTCTCTAGTGTTGCGTATCTCTTCAAGACGAAATCCTTGGATGCCGTTGCGGCTATTGCAGAGTTGAAAGCAATTTGGACTTCCTTTTTGTTGATTTTCTTTTCTTTTCCAACGCCCTTTGGCGGATGTGCTCTTCTACCTCCGCGAGTTCCGGGAATGTTTGCGCCGACCCAGAAGAACTGTGTTCCACGTCTCCACATTGTCTTTCTTGGGATTCTTGAGATTCCACGACCATAGTGGCCCTTCCAATCGTGTCGTTTATGAGATATTGTTCCAGAGGCTGATTGTCTTTTTCCTGCTTCAGTGAATGAGGCGTAGGGCTGAATGAACTTGTCAGCCTCAAAGTATTTTTTAACTATGTCTTCTCTGACTCTGACTGAAAACAGTTTTGGCAACTCTACTTGGGATTTCTTTTTTCCGTCGGATGAATAAAGTGGGGCTTTCATGCTGCGAGCCTCCTAATTACATCGCCCTTTAGCTTATTGATCTCTGGCTGTAGCCTTTTAATTTCATCCTGACCGGCCCTTAATTCGAACGATCCTATTTGGGCTAACGCAGTTAAACGATAGAACTTTGGCGGGGCTTGTCCTGTTCTAGCTGCCCAAGATCGGCCATCGCTGACAGTTACACCTACGCCATGTTCCAAATGTTCAAACCTATAATTTTCAGTTTGTGCGTTCATTGTATTAGCTCCAGAAGTTCATATTTCATTTTAGATTGTTTTTTAGATGGGCGATAGGAGGGTGTTAGAAGTAATTGTCTTTTTGCTGGGCCTGAAACTGAGCCCTTGAGAATGATGTAAGATGTTTTGACTTTGCCGTATTGTTTGAAGCCGGCCTTTGGATTAATGTCGTTTTCGGCGATTTTACCCGAGGCGAGAACGTTTAAATTATATATTAGACGAGAGAAATAACCGAGTTGTCCAGCCATTGGAACTCTGAATGTGACTCTTGCAGGATGCCAAGGGCCGATGCTTCCGGGGCGCCTAACTCCTTTTTCAGACTTATGGGATTTTAGAGTAATGCCGAACCTCTTTACAGGGCCCTGCATTCCCTTGCCTTTTGTTAAGCCACGGACATCTAGTAATTGTCCGAGAGCAAAATTTTCTAGACTGATTTCTTTTCCTATTAGCCCTTTGACAAAAGCCAATTTATCGTCTGCGTTGATTGCGAGCTCGATCATGTCAGGTGTCTTCTTTATTGACGTTTGTTTTGGAATTGAATATGCAATGACTCGGATATCGTCATAGCCTTCTGGTACCTTGTCGAGTTTTTTGGCCTCTTTCGGAACTTTTACTTTCTTTTTTAGTTCCTTGTCGTTTGAGACAATGATCTCTGTTAAGGGTTTATTATTTTTGTAGAATCTGACAGAAAATATCTTCATAGCTGGAACTTCTAGGATTGTCACAGGCATTGTAACTTGCTTATTTAGGGTTAGCGATTTATCTGTTGAGTCCTTGACAACAGCAGAAGCCATGCCGGCCTTGTATGCAATGAATCCTAAAAAGCCTTCTTTAGAAGCAGAAACGGGTTTCCAGTTGGCGCTCGGTAATGGTTTTGCAGCTCTCTTTCTAGGCCAGAACTGTAAACTTCCATATCTCGGTCTTACTGCTGTGGGCATTTGTTGTTATTACCATTTTGAAGGTTCAACTCAACCTTATTTTGTTAGAAAGATTTGGGTGAATAGTCCTAATCTTTCTCAATTAGATTCTAGAAAAATGATATTGAGGGTATATAAGTGTTACGGGTGTTCAAAATATGGGCTGCAACGCTATCCAAGCGCGTGAACTGGCTATCGCGACTATTGTGTAAAGAACTGCTCGACCTGCGAATGCTGCTATGAAGAACTTCCAGAATCTCATTTTGAGTGCGCCTGCTGCGATGCCTATTATGTCGAACGCCAATGGGAGCGCTGAGCCTATGAGAACTGCCCAGATTCCCCACCTTTCAACCCAGCCTGCTGCCTTTTTGTGGAATCTCTTTTCTTCTAATATCTCTCTGCCACTTGAACCCAAGAAGTAAGCGAGACTTTCCCCAAATGCTGCGCCAAAGCCGCCTATGATGCCGACAAGGAGGGGGGATGAAAGGGTTGCTCCGAACATTGCTATTGGGACTATGTTGCCCACAGGAATTATTACTGTAGCATTTAGGAGAAAACTGACAAGGAAAACCCCAAAGTAACCGTAGGCCTGGAGTTGTTCAATTCTGTTATCTCCGCCTTTCAGGAAAACGTAAATGGAAAGAGAGACCAATAATATGAGCAAGATAACTGCTACTGGGACAATTCTTCTTTTTACGAACCTTATTTTATCCATCGCTCTTAAATCTGAATTCTTCGAATGTTATGTCTTCGCTGTCTAAACCGTCAATGAGGTCTTTGATTTGTTTTTGGTGCTTGCTCAATTTGGATGTGCCTTCCTTGACTTCCACCAAATGTATCGCTTTAATATCCCGTTCGTCCAGGCCTTCGAAGACGACGTAATCAATTGGGTCTCCGAGGAATTTACACTCTGATGATTTGAAGGGAAATCCTTGGAGGAATGGTGCAAATGTTTCAGAAACCTTTCCTTTGATCCCTGCTCGTTGTTGGTCTGCGATTGATTTTCTTAATGAGACAAGTTGTTTCTGCCACTTCAGGTCTGTTTTGTAACTTGCGAGTTTGTAAGTGAGCCATATGACTACTAAGAATGAAACTGCTATGATCAGAGTGAATGGCGGCGATAGGTCCATTTTGTAAGGAGAAGCTTGGAGGTTAAATAATTAATCATCCTGTTCGACTCTTGGTGCTAGAACAAAACTTAGGACTACTTCGCCAGTGTGAAAATCTAATCTCATTGGGTGGTTGTCGCTGAATGAAAGAGTGGACTGGTTTGATATCTTTGCGCCCTTTATGAACTTGGCGAGATATTCAAGTGAGAAGCGAGCTGTGCTGTTGCCGCTGTGGATTTCTGCTTCGTCACTTGTGAATTCGGCACGGGCAGAGTTTAATCCGTGGGCTTCGACAATGAACTTGTCTGGTTCGGCAATGAAAGAACATGCGTCGCTTACGACAGAGCAATCTTCAATCACTTCTGTGAGCGTGTCTGAGTTTATTTTTATAACTGAGTTAAACTCCCACTCAGGCAAGGGTTTCTCTTCTGCGTCTATGTCTATTAATGCGAGAGAGAAATCCCTTTTGACTCTATCACGGATTCCTAATTTCAACAAGTTTTCTTGTTTTTCTATAGTTAGCTGTGCTCCTGGTTTGCACCTTCTCAAGACCGCTTTCAGATTAGTTAAGTTGACTCCGACTTCATCTTCTTCTTTGTCTAGTTCAAAATCAGAGAACAAACCTGCTGGGATTTTGAAATAGAGCATTGCGACGTTCGCTGGGTCGATTGCTGTGAGTGTTATTCCCTCTTTGTTTATCTTCAATCTGACTTCAGTTACTAGTTCTGAGATTATTGTTACTAGGTCTGCGAAGATCTTTGGGGATTGTAGTGTTAATTTCATGTTTTTTTATGAGTGATTAGGTTAAAAAGCTTTATTGTAGTGGGAGAATAACAAACAATATAAAATAAGGGCATCTTGGAAAAGCATGGAGAAAAAAGAGATTAGTGCTAAGGAGAAGAGAGTGCGAGCGATAACGAGTATTTATTATTCTAATCCGGAAGTTCAAAAGACGATTTTGAATTTCTCACTGAATAGAGAGGTTGTTCCGCAGTATTTTGAAGGTTTTGGGAAGAGACCAGACACCTTGCAGTACATCTCTGATGTTAACGGGCTGGTTAGAAAGGGCGCGACTTCCTTCCATGCCTCTGAGGAGCTTTGGCATGATCCGTTGCAACTGAGTTCTGACTCGACTCAAAAAGAATTAACGGAATTGAGGAAGAGTTGGGACCTACTGCTTGATATAGATTCTCCGTTTTTAGATTGCTCTAAAATCGCGGCAAGATTAATTATTGAAGCTTTGGAACAACATGGTGTTAAGAATTATGGTGTAAAGTTTTCCGGGAGCAAGGGTTTTCACTTGATGGTCTCTGGGAAGGCGTTTCCTAAAGAACTCAATGACCAAGAAACTAGAAAGATGTTTCCTGAGTGGCCGCGAGCGATTTGCGGTTATCTAATGGACTATATCCGGGAGGATTACAATCGGCTGGCTTCTGAGATTCTTACAGATATTGGGGCGATACAAAGGAGGACAAAACTTTCCAGGGAACAGCTTGAGGAAATTCGATGCAAGTCTTGTGGGAAACCTGCGTTGAAGGGATCTATTGCAAACTATGCTTGCCCTGTTTGTAATATGAAGATTCAGAGGAAAAATGTAAAGATAACTAAGAGGAGATTGAAGTGTTTGAATAATTCGTGTGCGGGCGTTTTGGATCGGCTTGATGGAGAGGAGTTTCATTATTGCGAGAATTGTAAGGACCCTGAAAATGAAAATTTGCAGTTGAATTCGAATAAGCATCCTGAGAGTTTTGAGAAATCGAAAGGCGTAAGCGCGGAGAAAGTTGCGGCCCCGGATTTAATTTTGGTCGCTTCGAGACACTTGTTTAGAATGCCTTACTCATTGCATGAGAAAACCGCTTTGGCGAGTGTTGTCTTAGACAAGAATGAAATTGATAAGTTCATGCCGAAGGACGCTGATCCGTTGAAGGTTAAAGTTAGGGAGTTTATGCCGAAAAACGAAAAGGATGAAGCAAGGAGGCTGTTGGCGGGTGCGTTGGAATGGGGCAAGGGTAGAGAGATTGTTGAGAAAAGATTTGAAGAAAACCGTTACAAGGGAAAGAAATTTGAAGAGGTAGAACTGAAGGGGGTTACTGAAGACATGTTTCCGCAGCCAATAAAAAAATTGTTGAAAGGCCTTGAGGAGGGTAGAAAGCGCGGACTGTTTGTCTTGTTAACTTTCTTGAAGTCTACGGGTTTTTCTCCGGATGAGATTAATAAGAGAATTAGGGAATGGAATGAGAAGAACGATCCACCTTTGAAGGAGGGATATGTAAGGAGTCAGATAGATTGGCACATGAAACAAAGTAAGAAGATAATGCCTCCAAATTATTCGAATGACGCTTTTTATCGTGATATCGGGATTCTGAAGGAGATGCCCAAAACGAAAAACCCAGTTGTTGATGTGATGAGGAAGGTTAGGAATCGTGGGAGCTGAGCCTGATGGAGATTGAGAACATTTTTAAAGAACTTCTTCTTGTCAGATTAATGAGAAAAAGGGTGTTTCTTGGATTAGTCGTCACGCTTTCCGTAATGATATTTGCTAGTTTTGCGTTTTCTGCTTCGAGTGATTATGAAGACGAGATAAACAGCGCATTCAGCTGTCTTGACAACAAAGTGGGTTCGGCTACATTGTCTTTGGAAGAGGCGGTTTTTTCTGCCTTGGCAAATGTGCCAGATGATAAAGTAAACAATACAATAGTTCAAAAAAAGAATCCGAATGAGTTTTGCTGGCCGAGTTCTGGGTGTGATATAAAAGATACGGCTCGAGTTGCTCTGGCTAAGTTGTCAATGGGTGAGAGTGTTGGAAACATCACTGATTGGCTGAAAAGTAAGGCTGGCTCAACAGAGGATTTGACTTGGTACTTGCAAATTATTATAGATAATAATGGGCCCTCTGACTGTATTGTGAATTATGATGGGACCGACCACTCAATAAGTATTGATGAAGATATGGGGCTGAGTGGGAGTCCTGGAAGTTGTTTAACAATAACGGGCTCTGGGAATTGGTTGAGGGTTAGTGACAGCTGCCTTGAGAAAGAGTTCCAGACTCAGTGCGCTTATAGTTTTAAGACGAATCTACTTTATGAGAAAAGCACAGGAGGGATACTTTATGTTTCTCCCGAAACACACACTGCGAGCGGAGACGGTGAAATAGAACATAGTGGTTGGACAAGTGAAGAGATTAATGCTAGGTGCTTTAAGGAAGGTTCATCTTGTGATTATGAGGCAAGTTTGTGGGCTGCGGTCGCGTTATATGCTGATGGAAAGGAAATCGGAGAGTTTGCACCTTATCTGAAAGCGCTTGCGTCAGAGAACCAAGAATACTTCCCAAGTGCTTTTCTCTTGGCTATGCTTGCTGGGAGCGATGATCATTATTCTGAGATAATTGAAAGTAAGAAGATTAGGCCTGAGGGGGCTTACTGGGATATTGGCGGCTCGCCGTATAGTAAGTATTATGATACAAGTCTTGCCATGTTGGCTCTTGGAGGGGCAGACAGTCCGGAGATAGATTCTGCTAATGTTCTTGGTTATTTGTTTACTCATCAGGATGACAGTGGTTGTTGGAATGGTGGCAATATAAGAGACACGGCGTTTGTGATTTGGTCTGCGAAGTGGTTGCGAGGGGATTATGTGGCGCCGCCCGACCCTGAGTGTGGTGATGGAACTAGAAATGGTGGAGAGGCTTGCGAAGGGGCTGACTTGGGAGGTGAAACCTGTGTGTCATTAGATTATGAGAGTGGTAATTTGAGTTGTGTTTCTGCTGGAAGCACAGACGAGTGTACTTTTGATGTTGGTGAATGTGTTGGTGAAGTTTACCCTGACTGCGGAGATGGAGTTATAAATGGAAGTGAGGTTTGTGATGGTACAAATCTAACTGGCCAAAATTGCACAACTAAGGGATATCTTAGTGGAACTCTTGGTTGCGCAGATGATTGTTTAACGTTTGATGTTTCTAATTGTCAGGGAGATGTAGGGCCCCCACCAGGGCCTGGATCTGAGTGCGGCTCCGGTCATTTGGAATTGTGTTTAGATGAGTCTAATTGCACTGGCGCTGGAGGGTATTGGTATAATGAAACTTGCAATCAGTATGAAGAAGGAACTGGACCTGGTTGGAATCCTGGTTTGGTAACAGATTGTGAACTAGCTCAGTTGTTCTGCGCTCCTAGTAGATCTGCTTGCTTAGAGGCTGAAGGAAGTTTCTGGCCCCAAGAAACACACTCTTGTGAGAATCCTTTTGAGTTCTGTTGCAGTGTGGAGGTCCCTGAGCAGAATTGCGCCGGACTTGGTGGGCAAGTTTGCCAGTGGGATGAGACATGTACTGGCTCGGTTGTCCAGGCGTCTGATGGTGCTTGTTGTCAGGATCTTTGTGAGCCTATAGGGGTTGGTAGCTGTACTTCCGATAGTGATTGTCCCAGTGAGATGATTTGTAATAATTATGGTGAGTGTGTGAGTGGCAGTGAACCGCCTAGTGGTTGTAGCAACGACTTTGACTGTGCTGATGGGGAAGAGTGCATTGATGGGTATTGTGTTGAGAAAGGGGGGAGCCTGTGGATTTGGATAATAATTTTAATTATCTTAATACTGCTAGTTATCTTGGGAATTGTCTTTAAAGATAAAATGAGAGTTTGGTGGTTTAAGATCACTAAGAAGACTAAAACCTCGAGGGTTAGACCTGGAATGCCTCCTGGTGGACCTGGTCCGATGGGTAGGAGACCAACGCCTAGATTTGGCTTGCCTGGGCGAAGGCCAATGGCTGGAATGCCCCCTAGAAGACCGCCAACTAGACCTCCAGCAAGCGGGTCTGCTAAGCAGCCCCAAAAACCTAAGGAAGATGATGATACTTTCAAGAAGCTTAAGGAAATGAGCAAGTAGCATATAATTTATATAACTCAATTATCTAATTAGGTTATGAAAAAGTTGGTGGCTCTGGTTATAGTTTTTGCCTTATTTATTCAGGTCTCCCTGGCAGTGTCTTCTGATTTGGAAGATAGTTATGCGCCGAAAGAGACAATGATAGGAAAGTTTTCTTCAGATATTCTTTCTTCAATCTCTCGTGATCAAGTTAGGTTGGTTAGGGAAGGCCATATTGATATTGGCTTTGAATATGACGTGACAAAGTTGGGAGATGCGAACTATATTTGGCTTATTGCTCCTCAAAATCCTGGGAATTATACGTTGAAAGTCGAAGAAGTCGTAGCTTTCGTTGGGGGCGTGCCTAGCGTAGTTGACTATGAGAAAGATTTTGTTGTTGAAGGTGAAACTGTGAACTACTCTATTAACCCCGGCTTTATTTTGGCTACCGATGATTTTACAATTTCTGCTATTGTTTATGGGGGTTCTTCTATGCAAATTAGCACCGACTTTCCAGAGTCGCGGGAGATTACTATTTCTCATGGGACAAACTATGTTAGCTTCTCTCTTGGCGATCTTGTAGGTGTTCAATCTATTGATATAACTCTTGGCCAGTATCTTTTGCCTGCTTATTTAATCGGTCCTGATTACATCTGTGGTGATGGTCTGATTCATGGCGCGGAGGTCTGTGATGGAGAGAGTCTTGGCGGCAATGATTGCACAACTATTGAGGGAGATTATGCGTCTGGAACTCTCGATTGTTTAAGCAATTGTTTGAGTTTTGATGTTTCAGGTTGTGAAAAGCCCGAACCTGAGCCGGTGTGTGATTCTGATCATTTAGATCTGTGCGTTGAGCTTGGAGAGTGTGAAACGGCTGGAGGGTATTGGTATAACGAGACTTGTAATCAATATGAAGAGGGGGCTGAATGTGACGCTGAGCATGTCGGGCTTTGTGAAACTCAAGGAACTTGTATTGATGTCGAGGGATATTGGTATAATGAAACTTGCAATGAAGAACCAGAACCGGTGTGTGGCTCTGGCCATTTAGATTTGTGTTTGACCCATGGAACTTGTATTGATGCGGATGGATACTGGTGGGGAGAGCCAGAGGATTGTAATCCAGAACCTGAACCTGTGCAAGAATGCGGAGATGATTTAATTACTGGAAATGAGACTTGTGATGGAGAAAATCTTGGTGAAATGAATTGCACCTCTTTGGGATATCTTTCGGGAGATTTGAGTTGTGCCGAAGACTGCTTAAGCTTTAATACAAGTGCTTGTGTCTTGGGTCAGACAGGTCCGCCCATATTTGCTTTTACTCCGGGTGTAATCAGAGACACAATTTTAATATCTGAGGATATTCAGACCTACAGCTTTTCTGTAACTAATAACGGGGTTGGTCTTATAACAGCGATTCGGTTTGACTATGACCCTCTAAGGTTCACAATTTTTCCCGACACTTCTTTCTCATTGGATGTTAACGAGACTAAGTCTTTTAATCTGACTGCCAGAGAGAGTATACGCCGTCCGATGAAGGCGGTTGTTGTAGCATATTCTGAGCAGACTTATGAATATCTATTACTCGATGTTAACTTGACGAGTAATACAAGCCAAGTAAATACGGTCTATTCTAGAAATAGCAGCGGGGAGTCATCGTATTACTGCTCTGACGTGCCTGGTGGGATCTTTTGTGATAGTGATGAGATTTGCACTTCTGGCGTTTCGACGCTGGACGGTTTTTGCTGTACTGGAGAATGTGAAGGTTCTAATGGCGGTGGGGGAATGGGCTGGATTGGTTATTTAATCATTGGAATTGTCATTTTAGTCTTAGCAGTTATTTATTTAAAATTTCGAAAAGCCGGGCCCAAAAAAGGGCCTTTGGTAGGCAAACCTAACCTAGGTGCTGTGAAATCAAAGAGATTTTTTCTTAGCTGACTTCTTCTTGGTCTTCTTCGTCTTCGCCTTTTTTTTAGTTGAAGGTTCTTTGTCTTGCTGTGGGGGTATTTTCTTGAATAATTGAGGCGCAATCTCCTTCAACTTTTCTTCAATCATTTGTCTTTCTGCTAGCACCTTCTTTACCACTGCATCATATCCATGGAGCCTTTGAATTAGAGCGTTGCCGAGTTCATTTAGATCTGAATTTTGTAATGTGAGTTTTTCTGGGTGGGTTATTTCCATGTGGGCTGGTAGATATGCAAAAAGTATGCCAAAATAATTTGCAAGGGAGTCTAACTCGACATCGACCTCTGCGAATGCGGTGTAGAGATCCTTCGAATCTTCGACCTTTTTTGGCTCATGATATGTTTTGTTAATTATGTTAACTCCCTTTTCGGAACCTATTTTTACTACAACGGTGTTTAGTGATTCTTTAATGTGCTCTGGGGGCCTGCCAAGGATTTCTAAAATCATTGATGCTTGTATTTTTGTCATTGAATGAATGAGTGAAATGGGTTTTTAAAGATTCTGGAGAGTCTTCATATTTGCTATGCTGCTGCAGGTATTGTCCGGCCGTTGTGAAGTGCGTTGCGACATCTTAGGATGGAGGCCGCAATCATGTGACTTTTGTAGGGTTCTTCTTTTCTGATGAAATAGACCATGGCCCTTAGATGTTCATCGTCTGTGATAAGGGCGGTGTTTCGTCCTTTTCGTGCTCTTTCCATCATGCCACCCAAGTAGTTTGTGTCTGTCCAGCCAGGATGGTTGTCACCGTACTCCCTTCTCCCGTACGAAGTCCTTTCGGAAGCCAGCAGTATTGCGCTTTCGTCTTCGGGCAAAACAAATTGTTTAGTAATTTCTGGATGTAATAATGCGACCTGTAGATGTAGGAGTTGTGGAAATGATTCTGAATTCTTTTCCATCTGTTTATCTAGTTGTCTTAACGCCCCTAGAGATACTACAAATTTATAGTCCCCCCCTAAACTTGTGCGCCTAAATGAAGCCACATCTTCTATATCTTTGAGGTGTTTTATTGCACTTGTATCAAAAAAAACTTTTACATCTCCTGCTGTTTGAATGCCGAGCTTTCTATGGGCTTCTACGTTGCTTAAAACATTTTCTAAGGTTATCATTTTTAAGAAGAGAGTAGTTATAATGAATTGTTTTTAAACTAGACGTAAACGGCGTTTCTCTTTTATTATAATTTTCTAAGGGCGAGAAGGACGATGATTATTATGCAAAAGAATGTGAACGCGTAGATCAGCCATAGCCTCTTTTTCTCTGATTTTGTTATGAATGTTTCTTTATTTAATTGCGTAGGCTCCTGTTGCGGGGAATTGAGAATTATTTTTTCTTCTTGGGCTAGTTGAGTTGGTTCGGGGATTGGTTCTATTTCTTGGGTTGCTGATAGAGGTTCAAATTCTATTTCCTCTGGTTCTTCATCTTCTTCCTCAATTTCATCTTCCTCTTCTTTTATTTCTTCAGCCAGGGTTACCGTTATCCGATTACATTCCGTATGGAAATCCTTTGTTTCTGGTTCTCTCAATCTGCCGCAGATTTCCATTTTTCCGGGAGACTCGATTACCTTTATTTGGTATACTGTTTTTTCTGGGAAAACGCCTTTGATATAGTAGTATGGATTTTTCCACCCCGCGTTATAAATCTCGGAGATATACTCCTCTCTGTCTATTTTATCATCTCTGGATGTATGAACAAAAATCTTAACATCATGTATTTCTTCTGAATCTGCTGAGATGCCTACGGTGAACTCTTTGTTTAGGTTTACTTCAGATGGAGAGTCAAGTATAACATTTAGCGAAGAGGCTGCTGGCAGAAAGCTAATAACCATAAGTATGAAAATGAGCAAGTTTGCCTTGCGGGTCAAGAAGATAGAACGTATCTCTGTCGTTATTCCAGACGTTCTTTCCGAGCCCCCAGAAAATATCTGTTTCATTGTCTTTTCCTTCGAAAGTGTGAAGGTTTACCTCGCTTGAACTAGTGTCTTGAAACTTATATCTTTTTCTACTCTCGTCTTTGATTGTGAAATCTTTCAAATTCATTTTTCCACAGATATTTTCAATGTGGATTATTTCTTCTTTAGCCTTTATCTCTGTGAGGAAACAGCCAGAATAATCTGACTTTTCCCACATGCCAAGAGAATCCTTGACTGCTTGTTTTTCTGCTTCATCAAACTCTTTTAGTTCTGACGGATCGACTAGGAATTTTGTCGCCAAGCCTTTCTTGACAATCTCAAGGTTAATGTATTCGGAGGTAAAGATCCTGGCAAGTTTCCTACCGTATTTGTCTGGGGGGAGTTCCTCCATTTCTACTGTTACATTTATCAATGTGGACAAGAACTTTTTCGCTTCTTCGTATCCTTTTTCTCCTTTTTCTGGAGCATTGGTGTTTAGTAAGCGAACTCTTTCGTCGTTTTCAATGACTAATGTATCTCCGTCTATTACTTCTTCGACAAAGACTGTTTTTCTAGCATGTTCTTTTACGTAGGAGAAAAAATAAATGTCTGACGCGATTAGCAATGTCAGTAGCAAAGCTAGGATGAACGCGTGTTTTTGTTTCATAACTCTAGGATTTGCTTTTTTGCTTCCAGCAGATTATAGAACTTTTCTAAACTTTCATGTGATAATTCTAGGGTTGCAGTATTAATGTTTGGATGGAACCCAGTAATATCTGCGTCCCAGACATCTTTGTCTATGATGAATTCTACATTTTTTGCGTGAATCATTCCGAAGATGGAAACGCTCCCGGGGGAGAGGTTTAGTTTTTCTTTAAGTTCTTCTGATGTTCCGAAATGCAGTTTTTTGACCTCAAGTTTTTTTCTTAGAGATTTCATATCGAGACGTTTTTCTGCGGGTAATGCGACAAGGTAGAATCTTTGATTATTATCCTTAAGGAAAAGGCATTTACAACGAATCCCTGGGATTGCCTTCTTTAGCTTTTTTGACTCTTCTACTGTGAAGACTGCTTCGTGAGAGTGCTCGGTGTAGGAGATATCGTGTTTTTCCAGATATGATTTTAATGAGGCATCCATGTAACTGTATTAACAAATAATTTATATAACCCTTTTGTTTGGCTTGGTTGAGAGGTAAAATGGCAGTAATAGTTTATTCGACTCAGAGTTGCCCTTGGTGTCAAAAGGTCAAGGCGTTTCTTAAGGAGCACAAAGTGAAGTTTACGGACAAGGACGTTGGTGCTGATGCAAAGGCCGCGGAAGAGATGATTAAGAAGTCTGGGCAGCAGGGCGTGCCTGTAATTGATGCTAATGGCGCAGTGATTGTTGGCTTTGATGAAGAGAGACTAAAGAAGGCTTTGGACGTGAAATAATGACAAAGAAATATGATTTTATTGTGATCGGCGCAGGTGTTGCTGGCTTAGCTGCGGGGATGTACGCTGCTCGTTTGGGTCTGAAAACTTTGATTTTAGGAACAACGCATGGAAGTGAGTTGCCTGTTGGGGGAGTCATAACAACGACAAATATTGTGGAAAATTATCCGGGTTTTATTTCGTTGAGCGGTCCAGAGTTGGCAGAAAATATTGAAAAGCATGCGAGGAGTTATGGGAATGTTGAGATAAAAGAAGAAAAGGTTGATAATGTTTCTAAATCTGGGAAAGAATTTCTAGTTAAAACGAGTAAGGATGGATATGCTGGAAAAACAGTTTTGTTTGCGACAGGTACGAAGTGGAGAAAACTGCCTGGGGAAGTGAAGGGCAGTGAAGACTTTGAAAATAAAGGTATCGCTTATTGTGCTCTTTGTGATAGTCCATTATTCAAGAATAAGGTTGTTGGGGTTGTTGGAGGTTCAGATAGTGCGGCAAAGGATGCACTTGTCTTAGCAGAACATGCGAAGAAAGTTTACATAATCTACAGAAAAGAGAAAATCAGGGCAGAGCCTGTTAATTTGAAAAGGATTGAAGAAAATAAGAAAATAGAGATTATAAACAATGCAAACGTTGTTGAGGT
>Ga0164310_10000882_pt1 | contig 16568 bp, 11 predicted proteins | sample GuaBasSedimGuay1_FD_121795 | JGI IMG/M metagenome (GOLD analysis project Ga0164310, IMG submission 121795) | Subseafloor sediment microbial communities from Guaymas Basin, Gulf of California, Mexico - Guay1, Core 4569-9, 0-3 cm | ecosystem: Environmental > Aquatic > Marine > Hydrothermal vents... | reverse complement strand
GAAGGGTGCTTCAGCACCCTTCGCCTGCTCAGCCTGGACGTTCACGTCCAGGCGACGCGGCAGCAGCACCGACTTTTCTCAAGTACTGACTATAGAAAAAGAAGCGATAAGGACCGGGAATATTCTTGACCGTTGGCATCGTATCAACCGCTACTTTATCGTTCTTTTCACTATCAACCCAATCAGTAAGCCCCCCGCAGTTTGGTTTTGTGAAAATGGGGCAAGACAAGTAGGCGTGCGCTTAAGTATTGTACAGTATATTCCCGTAAAGCGCAATCCATGCCGCTAACGCGCGCAGCGGAAGCCCAGGTCATCGTTGGCGGCAATCGGGCTGGTGCAGTTGCGATTCGAGGTTCGCACCTGAGGCGGCTCTTCGAACCAGCCCCCGCCCCGTGTCACCTTGTTCTCCTTGCCAAAATAGGGGTCCTGGTAATTGCTGCCGGGGTAGGGCAGATACCAGTCGGCCGTCCATTCCCAGACGTTGCCGGCCATGTCGAAAACGCCGTACGGGCTGACGCCATCGGCAAAACTGCCCACCGGCGTCGTCCCCCGGTATCCCGACTGGTAGCTGTTCAGGCGAGCGGGGTCCCATTCGTTGCCCCAGGGATAGATGCGCCCATCGGTGCCCCGCGCCGCTTTCTCCCACTCGGCCTCGGTGGGCAGGCGCTTGCCCACCCACTTGCAGTAGGCCACGGCATCGTTCCAGCTCACCTTGACCACGGGATGGTTGTCCTTGCCCTCGGTGTAGAAACCACGCCAGCCCGCCTCGCCTCCTTTTTCGGCGTCGGTCTGGTAGCCGGTGGCCTCCACGAAGGCGGCGAACTGGGCATTGGTCACTTCAAACAGGTCGATCTCGAAGGCGGGTAAGTCCACCTCGTGCTGTGGAGCCTCGTCGGGATCGTCGGAATCGCTGCCCATGATGAACGGCCCGGCCGGGATGAGGACCATATCTGCCGCCGGCTGAGTAGTCTCCTCTGCTGGCTGGCTGGTCGCTTCAGGCGTTTCCCCGACCACGGGAGTGGAAGCGGGAGTGAAAGTGGGCCGCGGCGTCGGCGTGGGGGGCATGGGCATGGGGGTATCGGTTGGCTTTACCTCAGGCCGGCCGATGATAACCGGGGTAGGTGTTGGCCCGGTAGAGGCCGGCGTAGCGGTCAGAAACCCACCGCCCGGCACCTCCACCTCGCAGGCGGTGAGCAACAGCAGTGATACAGCCAGAAGCACCCAGAGTTTCAATCTCATGCTGAGCAGGACCCCCTTTCCGTGACTATGCCTCTCGCGCAGCGCGGCGGCGCAACACGTCAATGAAAGCTGCGGCGATGATGATAATCCCGATAGCCACTTCCTGCCAGAACACGGACACGTTCAGCAGGTTGAGACCATTGCGGATGAAGCCCATGATCAGAACGCCGATCAGCGTACCGACCACCGTACCACGGCCGCCGAAAAAGCTGGCTCCACCGATGATCACCGAAGCGATGGCGTCCAGTTCGTACCCGGCCATAGCGGCTTTAGGCGTGCCGGAGTTGATCCGGCCGGCGTACAGGATGGCGGCTGTGGCTGCCAACAGGCCAGACAGGATGTAAACCAGGTTCAGGATGTGTTTCACGTTGACCCCGGCGTAAAGGGTGGCCTGGGGGTTACCTCCCACAGCGTAAATGTGCCGTCCGGTTTTAGTATGACTCAGAAAGACCCACAACACAAAGTATATGACCAGGACCACGATGAAGGCTACTGGTATCCTGATCCCCTTGCTGGTGGCCGTGCGGAAAAGAATGATATTGCCCGCGCCGAACACGCGGAGAGCCTTTGGTAGCCCGGTGATGGGCGAACCCCCGCTGATCAGGTTAGCTGCGCCACGGGCGATGTTGAGCATGCCCAGGGTCATGATGAAGGGATGGGGCAAGCGTAGCTTGGTGAACCCCCAGCCATTGATCAGGCCGCACAGATAGCCGGTGCCCAGGGCCACGAGGATGGACAGCATACTGATAACCCCCAGTGCCACCGGACTCGCCGGTTCCGGCAGACTGGCCGCCATGCTGGAACTCGCGTACCAGCCCGCGTACCACCCGTATATGAGATGGCAGGATTTGGCCAGCATGATCAGCGAGAGACCCATTATAGACCCGACAGACAGGTCAATGCCGGCTGTCAGGATGACCAGGAACTCCCCCAGCGAGATCAGGGCGATGAAGGCGATGCGGTTGGCGACGTTGGAGAGATTAGCACCGGTCAGGAAATACTCCGGCGAGAGAATGGTCAGGACAACCATGAGGATAACCAGGGCCAAAGCTACGCCGAACCGTTCCATGATCAGGGAGATGGACAGGCGTCGTGCTGGCACGTAGGCGGGAGCAGTGGTGGATTTCGACATCAGGCCACCTCCTGGCAAAGGTGGAGCGCTTCCTTTTGAGCTCCGGTGATCAGGGCCACGATCTCGTCCATATTCGTATGCGAGCGTGGCACGTCACCAACCTTCACACCCTGGCGCAGAACCACAATCCGGTCACACACCTCGAAGATGTCCGGCATACGGTGACTGATGAGGATCACAGCCACGTCGTGTTCCTTGAGTCTCCTGATCACGTCCAGAACCTTGGACACCTCTTTGACGGCCAGGGCCGCGGTCGGCTCGTCCATGATCACCACCTTGGCATCGAAACCCACACTCCGTGCCACGGCTATGGCCTGTCGCTGCCCTCCAGACAAAGTTTCCACCTGAAAATGCGGAGAATGAATCTCTATCTTGAGGCGTTCCAGCACACGGGTCGCCCCTTCAGCCATGCCCCTATGGTCCAGGAGCTTCACCAGCCCGCCCAGGCGTTTTTTCGTCAGCTCTCGTCCCAGGTATATGTTTTCCGCGACGGTCAGATTGCCGGCCAGGGCCAGGTCCTGGTAGACCATCTCAATACCCAGGGCCCGCGAATCGTGGGGGCTGTTGAAACGCACCCGCCGGCCCTGGAAGTATATCTGTCCCGAATCGGGCTGATGGACGCCGGTCAGGACTTTCATCAGGGTGGATTTACCAGCTCCGTTGTCGCCGACTATCCCCAGCACTTCGCTGGGATTCAGAACCAGGTCCACATTTTGCAGTGCCCTCACCGGGCCGAAACTCTTGGAGATTTTCTCCATCCGCACCACCGGTTCTGCCATCCATTCACCCCCTTCCTTGCGATGGGCAAAGGTCTCCCGACCGAGCCCTCTCGCCTCGGGCAGAGACCTTCGGCGATCTATGACCTCGGAGGTCTTTTCTACCCCGTGGTCGCGTCAATCTCACTTAGCTTGACCGGACGGTTTTCCTCGTAGGACTTTTTGGCCGCGTAACCCATCACCACCGGGACACGACCGTCCACACCTGTCACGGGCGGCGTTTTGTCCTGCTGAATGCAATCGATGAATGCTTTCATCTCGGCGATGTATGCCTCCGTATAACGTTCCACGAAGAAGTACAGGGGCAACGAGCCGTGAACACCCTCGGCGTCGCTGAGAACCGCCCTATCACGTGTGTTGTTGGAGACCACGACCGCGCCCTCTGAGCCGAAGACCTCCACCCGCTGATCGTAGCCGTACACAGCTTTCCGGCTGTTATCAATAGTGCCGATGGCCCCGCTCGCATAGCGCAGGGTGATGATGGCCGTGTCAATGTCACCCGCTTTGCCTATCTCCGGGTCAACCAGCACCTCGCCGACGGCGAACATCTCGGTGACCTCGTCATTGATCAGGTAACGGGCCATGTCGAAATCGTGGATGGTCATGTCCAGGAAGATGCCGCCCGACACCTTGATGTACTCGATGGGCGGCGGCTGGGGATCGCGGCTCGTGATGCGCACGATGTGTGGCTTGCCAATCTTACCCTCGGCAACGAGGTCGCGGGCACGCTTGAAACTGGGGTCGAAGCGGCGGTTAAAACCGATCTGCAGCTTAACGCCCGCCTTGTCCACCGCGGCCAGCGCGCGGTCAATGCGCTCCAGGTCGAAGTCAATCGGCTTCTCGCAGAAGATGTGCTTGCCAGCGGCGGCCGCTTCCTCGATGATCTGCGCGTGGGTATCCGTGCTGGAGCAGATCACTACCGCATCAATGTCGGGATTATCCAGGATTCTGTGGTAATCCTGGAAAGCGGCAGGAATCTGGTAATCGGCTGCGCACTTTTCGGCAGCCTTTACGAAGACGTCCGCTACGGCCAGCAGGTTAGCATCGGGGATGCGGAAAGCCAGGTGCTCGGCGTGCATCTTGCCAATGCGACCAGCCCCGATGAGACCTATATTCACTCGATCCATTTGCGCTCCTCCAAATAACCAGCAACTAGCAACCAGCAACTGGAAGCTGGTTGCTGGTTGCTAGTTCTCTGGTCTCAACTTCACATCTTTACCATGACCTTCCCATCCACACGCTTCGATGCCTTTTTGATCGCCTCTACTGCGTCGTCCAGGTCGTAGCGAGAAGTGATCATTTTCCTGGTGTCAATCAGGCCCGAGGCCATCAGGCGGATGACGTTGGGGAAAGTGGCATGTCCAGAGTGTCCCTGCGCGCCGAAGAACTGCCCGCGCCGCACCTGGAAAGTCTCCAGATACATGGGCACCCGTTGAGCTGCGCGGCCAATCTGTACGATCTTGCCGTTGATAGCCAGCGATTTCTCCATTTCGGGGACGGTGAGCTGCGGTGCGCCCGCCGCCTCGACGTGAAAATCAGCGCCCTCACCACCAGTTAGATCCATGACCACCTCGTGAGGCACCACCTCGCGCGGGTCGAACACGTAATCGGCTCCCATCGTCTTGGCTAACTCACGCCTCGGCGTGGAGACCTCAAAGGCGATGACTTTGGCTGCGCCAGCGGCTTTACACTCTGCGATGGCTGCCAGACCGATAGGCCCTGTACCGTAGATGACCACGTAAGCCCCGGGGCGGAAGCCTCCGCCACGCTCGAAGATGCCATTGTAGGCCACGCAGGATGGCTCCACCGTGGCCCCCGCTTCGTAGACCTTGTCTTCATCCTGATAAAGGTCCATCAGCGCGTTCAGCTTCCAGCAATATTTGGCCCCGATGGCGATGTATTCGGCCAAAGCCCCGTTGATGGTGAATCCTATCTCTTCCAGGTTGACGCAGTGATTGGGGAAGCCATTGCGGCAGGGCACGCAGTGGCCGCACCAGATCATCTCCTCCGCGGTGACCATGTCGCCAACCGCAAAGTCCTCTACTTCCGAGCCCACTTCGACGATCTGGCCGGAGAACTCGTGGCCCAGGATGGAGGGGAACTTAGTCAGTCCTGGATAGAGGATGTAGCCCTGGTCGTCGGTCTCGTAGAAGTGTATATCGGAACCACATATTCCACAAGCCTTGATCTGGATCAACACCTCATCAGGCTTGATGGTTGGTGTTGCCACTTCCTCGACCCTCAGTTCTGGATGGCGCCACACCGAGTTGCCGGTGATGGCTTTGCCGGTTTCCTTCTCCCAATCGGACAGCGGATAGTCCGGCTTGGGCTCCCACTTAGCGTGAAGCATCAGTCCTTTCATGTGTTTAACCTCCGTAGGTAATGGTTAGCAGCGTGTTGAAGGATCGGCGCAGGAAAATACGGGCGTGATGGCAACAAAAAAGCCGGCGACGGGACACGGGCAAGCTCAGCTCGCCCTGCCCTGCCGACACGGCCGGAATCCTCGGAATCTATGGAAGTCACCGATTTGCCCACCACCCGCAGCTGTCACCGCTTTTGCTCCTTCGCTTCTCTGAGCGGAGACTCGGACCTTTCTACCGATGCCCTTCTGCACACGTGTGCAATGAGATTCTATCATAAGTTGTCTCTTTTGTCAATTCACCCTGGTTTTGCATTATACCCCCTACCGGGATAGCATAACTAGTCGGCGCTATCCACCAGGTGGTAGGTGAGGAAAAAAACGAGGGGACACCCCTCGTGTTCCCCAGGGATTTGCTGCGCTATCCCCTACCGAACACCGGTTGATTTTCGTCGCCAAGTCTGTTATAATTAAAGTGTTTCATAAGCCTATGTTTGCTCCCTGGCAGTGTTGTCTGTCGGCGGTCCCGTGAGGGTTCCAGGTTCGAGGTTTCAAGTTTACCGTCGCGCCCAACCTGAAACCCGCAATCCGAAACCCGTAGCTTAGTGTTTCACAATGCTCCCCAGAAGCTGTGGCGGACTTATGAGACAAACTGCGTGTACGGTACAGGAGGTGAGGGCGATGTAAATTTGTTCGAGAGAACGAGGGGGAGACAGCGCATGGGCTGGGACTGCGGGCAATCAACACCCAACCAGTCCCAGTTGACGAGGAGGAGGTTCCCCGCCGCGAGGTGGGGCTAACCGCTCTTGTTGCCAGACACTCGTTGTGACCAGAGCGGGAAAATCGAGAGATCAGCGGATGCCTCCAGGGCTGGCCACGGCCCTCGTCTTTCCCCTCCTGAAGCGAGAGCTCACCCGCACAAAACCTCCGGGTGACCGGCGGGACAAAGGGGTGTGCAGTGGCAAATTAACCAACTCAAACTCAGGAGGGAATAACATGTGTGGCATCGTCGGCTACGTTGGTTCCCGCGACGCGACGCCCATAGTCGTCGAGGGATTGCGACGCCTGGAATATCGGGGCTATGACTCGGCCGGGCTGGCCGTGATTCAGGACGGGCAATTAGCCCGCCGGCGCGCGGTCGGCAAGCTGGTGAACCTGGACCGGGTGCTGGCCGAGCGTCCTCTGGATGGAACGGTGGGCATCGGGCACACCCGCTGGGCTACCCACGGCGGAGTCACCGAGGCCAATGCCCACCCGCACACCGATTGTGCGGGCAATCTGGTAGTAGTCCACAACGGGATCGTGGAGAATTACCTGGAGCTGAAGAGAGCACTACAAGCCCAGGGACACACCTTCCACTCCGAGACCGACACCGAGGTCATCGCCCATCTCGTAGAGCAGCACTACAACGACGGCGCGCCTCTGGTAGGCGCGGTGCGTCAGGCACTGCGTCAACTCAGGGGCTTCAACGCCGTCGTTGTGCTTAGTGCCAAGACACCCGACACTTTGGTCGCTGCCCGCCTGGGTAACGCGGGCGGTGTCGTCGTAGGCCGGGGCGACGGCGAGATGTTCCTGGCCTCGGACATTCCGGCTTTACTGGGTCACACCCGGCAGGTCATCTTTTTGGAAAGCGGGGAGATGGTGGCGGTGAGCCGCAGCGGTGCTCGTTTCTGGTCACTGGATGGCACACCCCTGGAGAAGGAATGGCAGGACATTCCCTGGGACCCGGTGTCGGTAGCCAAGGAAGGTTACAAGCATTTCATGCAGAAAGAAATCTACGAGCAAGCTCGTTCGGCTGCGGATGTCATCCGCGGGCGAGTGGATTTCGAGCAAAGCCGGGTGCATCTGGATCTGGGTATCGATCCCGAGGCGCTGCGCCAGGTGGAGCGCATTTACAGCGTCGCCTGTGGCACGGCCTGGCATTCCGCGCTGGTGGGTAAGTTTATGATCGAGGAACTGGCCCGCTTGCGAGTCGAGGTTGATTACGGCTCTGAGTTCCGCTACCGCGATCCGCTGCTGGACGAGCGTTCGCTGGTGCTGGCGGTGAGCCAGTCGGGGGAGACGGTGGACACGCTGGCGGCGATGGACAAGGCGCGCCAGTGTGGGGTGCCCACCATTGCCGTGGTGAACGTGGTGGGCAGTGAGGCGAGCCGCATTGCCGACGGCGTGGTTTACATGCGCGCCGGGCTGGAAATCGGTGTGGCAGCCAGCAAGACTTTCACCTCTCAGATGCTGGCCCAGTATCTGCTGGCGCTGTACCTGGGGCAGTTGCGAGGGACGCTGTCCCCAGAGCGCGCCCGCGCTTTGATCGCCGACCTGGTGGAGTTGCCCAATCTCATCGGTCAGGTACTATCCAACGGCCACGAGTACGAGGTGCTGGCCAACGAGTACTTCAAGCGGGAAAATTTCCTGTATCTGGGGCGAGGTATCAATTATCCAATCGCCCTGGAGGGCGCGCTCAAGCTCAAAGAGATCAGCTACATCCACGCGGAGGGCTATCCGGCCGGCGAGATGAAGCACGGACCTATCGCCCTGATTGACGAGAGAATGCCGGTGGTAGCTATTGCCGTGCACGATCGTGTGTACGAGAAGATGATCTCCAACATCGAGCAGGTGAAAGCACGCGGGGGGACTGTGATCGCCGTGGCCACCGAGGGTGACTCGCGCATCGCTCAGAAGGCCGATCACGTGTTGTACGTACCGCAGACTTCACCGCTGCTCACGCCAGTGCTGACCGTGTTGCCCTTGCAGTTGCTGGCCTATCACATAGCCGTGCGGCGGGGGTGCGACGTGGACCAGCCACGGAATCTGGCGAAGAGTGTCACGGTGGAATAGAATAGAGGATAGGGGACATATACGTTAACCAGGCCGGAGGCAAGCTCAGCCCCCGCCAGAGCGATGGTGGCCCTCCCGCAGGTTTGGAACCTGCGGGAGGGTAGTTTAGCGGCATGAGTACGGGCACGGCGTGCCGTGCCCGTACTTGGTGCGGCAGGCCGCAAGCCTGCCCTACCTCTCCCAAACCCGCTATCGTATCCGTCGCCGCCACTCCTCTTTCACCTCAAGCACATCCAGAGATTGCCCTTCTTCCAGTTCGAGGAAATCCGTCAACAGGCGGGTGAACTTACTCGCCTCGTCCAGCATCGGGAAGTGGCGCGAATTGGGGAAAGTGATAGCTCGCAGCAACCCATCCTCCCGATGGAAGTGTTCGTCCTCTGGCGGGGTGACCACTGTGTCCCGACCACCATACACGGCCAGGAGAGGCACCTGGAGGTCGTTGATGAGGCTGCGCAGGTCATGGGCCATCACCGATTGCACGCTGAAAGCGACGGCCACGGGTGCAGTCTTGTCCACCTCGACCTCCACGTCCCGATAGCTGCCCAGCGGGTCACGGCCCAGCACCCGGTCGAACAGGGAACCACTACCCTGGGTCAATAAGCGCCGGTTGACGGCGGCGCCGGTGAGGGGCAGGCTGACGGCCAATATCCGATCCACACACTGTGGATACTGACGAGCGAAATTCACAGCCACGGTCGCGCCAAGAGCGTGGCCCACCACCGGAACCCGCAAATGAAGTATCCCCAGGCTATCCAGGAAGGCCCGCACCTGCTCCACGTACTCACGCACAGTGTACTGGTTGCGTGACTTGTCGGAATCGCCGAAACCCCACAGGTCCAGGGCATAAGTGCGATAGTGGCTGGACAGCTCTTCCATGGTCGCCATCCAATAGCGCCACGAACCTAGCCAGCCGTGGATGAACAGCAAAGGTCTTCCCCGGCCGAGGTATTCGTAATGGACTAGACTGCCCTCAATTACAATCGCGCTCATCAGTGATCCTCTGAACACGCCATCACGGAACTTCACACAGCGCGCACCCAATCGCACTCCAGGTGTACGTGATCAGCGTGCACACAACTGTAATGCTATCCTCCACCCGTCCGGCGCAGGATTTCTCGCACCCGCCTGACCAACTCGTCCGGCGCAAAGGGCTTGAGAATGTATTCTTCCGCCCCGGCACTCAGCCCTTGTTTGATCTCGGTCTCCTGTCCTTTGGCCGAGAGGAAAACGATGGGGATGTCGCGCGTAGTGGGATTCAACTTGAGCTTCTCGCAAGCCTCGTATCCCGACATTTTGGGCATACGCACATCCATCAGAATCAGGTCGGGCAACTCCGCCTCAGCTTTAGCGACGGCCTCTATGCCATTGGCGGCGGATATGGCCTCGAAGCCGCCGTAGGTGAGGCTAAAAACTACCAGATCGCGAATATCTTTTTCGTCTTCGGCAATGAGTATTTTGGTCATGGCTACTCCTGTACGACGCTGCATCAACTAGGTTTACCGTTGTTCTTTCTCTAACAAACTGGACTCTGGCGAATTTCACTTTGGACGCAGATTCACGCGAATTTTCTCGGATCATCTTTGAAAATCTTCAAAATCTGCGTGTGAAGCCTGCGAAAATCTGCGTCCCATTTTAACTTTTCACGCGCTTTCAAGAATCGCCAGACTCCAGTAACAAAGTTCCGCTTCTATCGCGAATGATCCTCTCAAGTTTTGATCCCATCGTGTCATTCGTGATTTAAAAAGTGGTCGGTAGTGAACCGAGTTTCCAGAAGTTCACGTCTCGACCACGGGCAGGGAGAAACTGAACGTGCTACCCTTTCCCAGCTCGCTCTCCACCCATATCCGCCCGCCGTGCATCTCCACGATGGACTTGGCGATGGGCAGCCCCAGACCCGTGCCCGTCTGCTGGCGCACCAGCTCGTGGTCCGCCCGATAGAAGCGCTCGAATACGCGATCCAGATCAGTAGGCGCGATCCCGATACCCGTATCCGAGACGTCCACCTGCAACTCCCCGTCGGTGTGGTGCAGAGCCAGGGTGATGCGCCCTCCAGGGGGGGTGTACTTGTAAGCATTGCTCACCAGGTTAGTCAATACCTGCACGATCCGGTTCCGGTCGCCCTGCACCATCGGCAAGTGAGGTGGGATGTCCACCTCCAATTCCAGGTTGCGGCGAGTGATCTCGCCTTGCAGAGAGGCTATCACGTCGCGGGCCACCTCGTCCATGTGCAAGGGACGCATGTCGAATTTCACGCGCCCGGCCTCGATGCGGGAGATGTCCAGCAGATCACCTACCAGCGCGGCCAGCCGCTCGACGTTGGTCCGAATCACCTGCAGGAACTGGGCCTGCGTCTCGGAGATGGGGCCGGCTGCACCGCTGAGAATCAGGTCAGCGTAACCCTTGATCGAGGTCATGGGTGTGCGTAATTCGTGGGCCACGATGGAGACGAACTCCGACTTGGCCTGGGCGACCTCCCGCTCGCGGGTGATGTCACGTAAGACGGTGACCACTCCCTGGCACTCGCCCTCTTCGTCGAGAATGGGAGCGAAGTGGGCGCTGATCACCCGGTCATTCCGCTCCAATAAAACCTCGGCCTGTGACGGGTACGACCGGGTCGAACCGGCAGCGATCAGCTGGGATACCGCCTCGGCCACAGAATCGATCACATCCGCCGGAAAGTTGCTGTAGAGAGCCCGCACGTTCCGGCCCACTGCTGCTTCCTCCGATACGCCGAGAAGCTGTTGTGCGGATTGGTTCACGACTATTGTCCTGCCCTCTACGTCGGTCACCACCACGCCGTCCCTGATGGATTCCAGGATAGCCAGCCGCTGGGAGGCGTCGGCCCGCTGCGCACGCAACATGCTACCCAGCCGCTCTGCCTGATTGCGTATCAGCCGGTATAGCTCGGTATTCTTGACCATGACGGTGATCTGGTTGGCCGCCGCTGTGACTAACTCCAGGTGATCATCGGTGAAATAGTCGGGCTCTGGATGGAAGAGGAGCATCACTCCCAGCACATCGTCTCCAGTGCTGAGAGGTACGGCCATCACCGACTGGCTCTGCCCTTTTTTCGAGGGATCCACCACCCAGCGCTCGTCCTGGTCAATGCCGGTAATGATCACCGGCTCGTTATGCTCCAACACCCAGCCGGCCAATCCCTCCCCGTAGCGGAACGAGGTGCGCTTGCCTCCCCGAGGTAATGCCTCTGTGCGACCTAGAGCCGCGCGATACATCAGATAGCCCGTCTCCGGATCGAGGAGAAGGATGGAACCCTGCTTCACACCCACGGCCTGATTGATCAGGGCCAGCGCCCGATTCAACACGCGATCCAGGTCCAAGCTGGCAGTCAATTCACTGGTGATGCTCAACAGAGTACGTACCCGGTCCCGCTCTTTGGTGAGCTCACGATTGGCGCGGGCCAATTCCTCGCTGTGGCGGCGAAGGTCCTCCTCCAGCATCTCTCGCCGTTTCCGCTCGGCCCGATCCCGGTCGGCCAGCATCCCGCCAAAGACGCCAGCGGCGACGAAGGCGAAGAGGCGGGCCAGTAGAGCCTTGAGCGGCCCGCTGAAGGTGTACGGTTCCATCGGCGCTCCGGCGGCCACCACGTACAGGACACAGATCAGGGCCAGGAATCGCCATCCCAGGTGCATGGGAAAGCGAATCGCGACGGAAAGGATGATAAGAAAATAAAACACGTAATAAGGGCTGGTCAGCCCATTGCTGATGTAGATCGCTGCCGAAAGGGCCACGATGTCTACCAGGGTCATCAGAGAGCAATAAGTCTGGCTGGGACGGAAACCTCGCCACAGAGCTATGGCCGCCGCCACGTTCACCAGGGCAAACACAGCCATCAACAAATTCGCCGCCCGCACCACCGCCGATACCGGGTGGGGGGAGATGTTATTCACCAGGAAGCCGAGGGCCACGGCTGCCAGGCGCACCGTGGTAGCTGCCCGCTCACCGAAGGTGTAGGTGTCCTCCTCCTGAATAAATTTGGATCGAAACCAGTCCCTTACGCCCTGCACGACTGACTCCTCAGGTACCCTAGATACAGGATATTCACAGATCAGCTATCCTCTTGCAACTCACTATCCTTCTCTTCTGTCTCGTCGTCCTCCAGCGCCCGCTCAATCTCCCCCAACAACAGATCGAAAGAAAACGGCTTGCTTAGAAATTCCCTCACGCCCAATGCCTGCAGTCGTTGCCGTTCCATCTCTACATCGGCGGAATGGGCTGATATGGCAATGATGGGAATATCCCGCGTGGCCGGATCGCGCTTCAGGCGGGTGAGTGCCTCGTAGCCATCCATGCCCGGCATACGCAGGTCCAGCAGAATCAGGTCTGGTCGCTCGCGATAGGCAGCGGCCAATGCCTCGTAGCCATTGAGGGCCCGCACCGTCTCGAACCCTTGGCGGATCAGCAGTTCCGTCAACAAGCTATTCGTGTCCGGGTCGTCCTCGGCGATGAGCACCTTGCCCTTGCGGGCCAGGACGCTTTCTACGGCGGTCAGCAATTGCTCCTCGTTGATGGGTTTGGTGACGTAGTTCACCGCCCCCAGTTGTAAACCGCTCTCCGCGTCCTGGACGACGGAGAGGATGATGACCGGGATGTTAGCCGTCTTCGGATTGGACTTCAGGTCGCGCAGAACCTCGAAGCCGTCTTTATCCGGCAGCAGAATGTCCAGGGTGATCAAATCCGGCTGCTCACGACAGGCCGTGGACACCACTGCACTACCCTGGGACGTGGCGACCACCTCGTAGCCCTGCTTCTCCAGTTGATGGCGTAGCAGTTCCAAGATATCATGTTCGTCGTCCACCACCAGAATCTTTTTCCCGCGAGTGGCGGGCTGTGGGAGCATGGATGGGGGTAATTCGCGGTCTGCGGCGGGCAATATGAAAGTAAAGGTGCTGCCCTCGCCGATTTTGCTGTTCACCCAGATGCGCCCGCCGTGCAACTCGACGAACATCTTAACAATGGATAGGCCCAAACCCGTACCCTCGCTCTCCTGGACTACGGGATGGTCAGCGCGGTAGAAGCGGTCGAAGATTTTGAGCTGATCCTCGGTGGAGATGCCGATGCCAGTATCTTTCACGTCCACCCGCACAGCTCCATCCATCGGTGAGAGGGCGATCGTGATCCGGCCCTCCGGCGTATAGTGGTAGGCGTTGGCCACCAGGTTGGTCAAAACCTGGGTCAGGCGGGCACGGTCGCCAGGCACCTCATCGAGGTCCGGCGCGATGTCGAGCACGAGCTCCAGCCCTTTGTCCTCGATCTGCTGGCGCAGGGAATTGGCCACCTCCAGGACGATGTCCTCCATCCGCAGGTTCTCGATGTGCAAAGTGACGCGCCCGGTCTCGACGCGGGAGATGTCCAGCAGATCGTTGATCAGGGCAGCCAGGCGATCAGCGTTGGACTTGACAATGTTCAGGAAGCGCCGTTGTCCATCGGTGATTGACCCCACTGCGCCAGCGATGAGCAGATCAGTGTAACCCTTGATCGAGGTCAACGGGGTGCGCAGTTCGTGCGACACCGTGGACACGAACTCACTCTTCGCTCGATCGGCCTCCACCTCTTTGGTGATGTCGCGCAAGATGGTGACCACGCCCACGAATTCCTCCCTCTCCGTGAAAACAGGGGTCAACCGCGCGTTGATCACCCGCTCGTCCAGTTCCAGCGTAGTATCAATCACCTGCAGAGTCGCCTTGCTGGGCACCGGGTCGGCAATCAAGGCCTCCATCGCCGCCAGGGCCTCCATCCGTCCCTGGGGAGAGAATGCGCCGAACACGTTGTACACGTCCTGCCCGATCACCGTCTCACTGCGCGCTCCCAGGATGTGCTCGGCCGCCGAGTTGATCAGGACAATACGTCGCCTGGCATCGGCGACGATTACGCCGTCGGCGATGGATTCCAAAATGGCGCGGCTCTTGGAGCTCTCCTCCCGTTGAGTGCGCAGCATCTCGCCCAGCCGGTCGGCAGTCTCGCGCACGTACTGGTATAACTCGGCGTTGTGAATAGCCTGGGCCACCTGCCCGGCCGCCGTGGTCACCAGGCGAAGCTGCGCCTCGTGGAAGAAACCAGGCCGCCCATCGGAAACGATGAGCACACCGTGCACGTCCTCACCCACAATCAAGGGAGCAGCGATCAGCGAGCGCGTCCAGGTCCCGCGTCCTTGTGAGGGCAGCCAGCGTGCATCTTTCTGCACGTCGTCCACCAGCACCGGCTCCCGATGCTGAATCACCCAACCGGCCAGTCCCAGACCCGGCTTGAAGGGAGTAACCTCTCCGTCCCCAGGCAGAGGCTCCCGCCCACCCAGCCGGGCGCGATATACCAGGTGATTTTTGGTCGGGTCCAGCAGCATGATGGAGCCGTGGTTCGCGCCTACCGCGCGGGTGACGTTGCGCAGTGTGCGATCCAGCACTTTGGGCAGATCCAGACTGAACGTCAGTTCGCGGGTGATGGTGTACAGAGACTCCAGCCGTTCTTTCTCCTCGGCCAGCTCGCGGGTGCGCTGAGCAATGCGCTCCTCCAACGTCTGGTTCAGGGCACGAACCTCAGCGAAGAGCCGGGCGTTCTCCAGGGCGACCGCTGCCTGGCGCACAATGGACTCCACCAGGTCCGTCTGTTCGCGATCAAAGGGCCGCGTACCCCCTCCCCACAGAGCCACCACCCCACAGGCTTCCTCCTTGAGCACCAGGGGCACGACCAGCCATTCGCCACGGGTCTCATCCCGCAAGAACTGGGGAGTTCTGTCGGCGGAAGCTTGCCTGACGGCCGCCTGCACGTTACCGGGGACAATTGCCTGCGCTTGATCCGGGCACCGGGCCCAGGCTGCTACGTTTAGCTCGCCCGTCTCATCCGCCAGGAAGACGGCGCATTTCGCGCCGCCCGTCACGGCGCTCAATCGCTCCGCCAGCAAGTGGGCAATTTGCTCTATGTCGAGAGTTGCGCTCAGGTCGCGGGAGACCTCGTAGACGGTTCGCAACTGCAACAGCGCCCGATCCGTTTCAGCGGTGGCCCGCGCCAGGCTGGAGGTCAACATCTCCGCCTCACCCAGGCGCTCCAGCAAAGCTTCCTCGATGGCCTGCGTGAAGAACTCGGCCAGCACCGTCGCCGCGTCGTCGAAGAAAGGGAATAATTTCTGCCAAGCGGCCATTGCCCGCCAGGCATCGCTGGATTCCAGCAGAGCCAGACCCAAAGCCGTGCGCAGTTGGAAGGAAATCTCCAACAGATCCATGAGGCTGCAACCCCGCTCCAGGCGTTGGGTGAGCACCCAGTCCTTGAGCTGCTTGAGAAGATGGGGCGCATCCTGCTCAATCGCTGTCATCAGGTGATGGTAAAAGGGCAGAATCTGGGCGAACAATTCCTCGTCCGACAGATCGGCATAGCGGGGCAGAGCCAGACTCCGGACCCCTTCAAGCCAGCGCTTTTGTATCGTCTTTTCGTTTTTCCGCAACCACTGACGTACGTCCATCAACCAGAATCCCGTCTTTAGCACACAGTAATGACGGTGACATCGTCGTGCTCTACCCCATAGCGTTGGGCGATAATATCAGCCATCGCCTGGGGATCAATCCTGCCCAGGGCTGGCAGGTCCTTGTCCGCAATCAAGCCGTCCGCCACCCCATCGGAGTACAGAACGAATAAGTCGCCGGGAGTGTAGTGGTAAGTGAATTCCCGTAAGGCGGGCAGACGATAGTGACCGACGATCCCGCCCCGCGAGACCGGTCTGATCGGCTCGGCACTCCAGGCGTAAATGCCGATATTGCCGACCCCGACGAAGGACACGGTTTCCGCTTTGGGGTTAATGCGCAACAAAGCCATCACTGCGCCCCGCGTGCCCCGCAGTTCCTCGTGACAACGGGTGACCAGCTCTCTTAAATCCGCCGTACTGTTGAGGGTGATGCAACGCACTGCCCGCCGCGATGCCTCGGCTGCCGCCTCACCAGAACCCAGGCCGTCAACGAGACCAATTGTCACCGCGCCATCTGCCTCGGCGATCACGTAGGCGTCACCCGATACTTGTTCTCCCCTTTTAGGGCGATGTGCGATCCCATGTCTCAAGGCAGCCATTTGCGCACCGTCACTTTCGTCCCTTCTCCCACCACCGTCTCAATCTCGAACTCATCCATCAACCGCCGCGTCCCCGGCAACCCCATCCCAAAACCCCGCCCCGTCGAATACCCATTCCGCAACGCCAGCTTCACGTCCTCTATCCCCGGCCCTTTAT